>ENA-UOJR01000942-UOJR01000942.1-human-gut-metagenome-genome-assembly--contig:-C115P-NODE-942-length-30424-cov-43.159274_pt1 | contig 30424 bp, 28 predicted proteins | sample MGYA00242354_ERZ723901 | MGnify/ENA metagenome assembly ERZ723901
TGTATGCCGTTAAAGCCCGTAACTATAAGGGATTGCGGAGGGGTAGTCCAGTTTTATGCCGCAACAACTGGCACATCCATCACGCCAAAAGCGGCGGCGGCCAGATCCTGATCTGCGTGGCCGGACGCGGCTTCTATCAGGAGTGAGGCCGGGCCGCCGTGCGGCGGGCCGGAGGGACGCGGCGTGTACGTCGCAAAAAACACTTCTCAGTCTGCAAGCCTTTTGTCCCAAAAGGGCCGGGCCCTTTTGGGACAAAAAAATCAGGTCCGTTTCCGGACCTGATTTTTTTGTCGTATGTTCCGCGTATCCGTTTACGCCTTCTTGGCGATGTCGCACAGGGCGGTGAAAGCCACGGCGTCGTTGATGGCCATCTCAGAGAGCATCTTGCGGTTGATCTGGATGCCAGCCACCTTCAGACCGTGCATAAAGGTGGAGTAGTTCATGCCGTTGAGCTTGCAGGCGGCGGAGATGCGGGTGATCCACAGCTGGCGGAAATCCCGCTTCTTCAGCCGACGGCCCACATAGGCGTAGGTCAGGGACTTCATGACCTGCTCGTTGGCCATCTTGAAGTGCTTGGACTTGGCGCCCCAGTAGCCCTTGGCCAGCTTCAGAGTCTTATTTCTTCTTTTACGCGCCATCATAGCGCCTTTAACACGTGCCATTTCTTAATTGCCTCCTATTTCTAACGATATCCGTCTCTTATTTGTAGGGGATCATCTTGCGGATGGTGGCCTCATTGGTGCAGTCGGCATAGGTGCCGCTGCGCAGGCGACGACCGCGCTTGGTGTCCTTCTTGGTGAGGATGTGGCTCTTGAAAGCGTGCGCTCTCTTGACCTTGCCGGACTTCGTCAGATTGAAGCGCTTCTTGGCGCCGCTGTGGGTCTTCAGTTTAGGCATAATATTACTCCTTCCATCTATTCTCCCGCCGGGGCGGGAAGAACTCGTGTGTTATTTTCCGGCCTTCTGGGCCTTGGGGGACAGGAACATGGACATGAGCCGGCCCTCCATCTTGGCGGATTTATCCATGGTGGCCACGTCGGCGCAAAGCTCCGCGAACTTCTTCAGCAGATCCCGGCCGATATCCGTATGCGCCATCTCGCGGCCGCGGAAGCGGACGGAGACCTTCACCCGGTTGCCGTCAGCCAGGAACTTCTGCGCATTTTTCAGCTTGGTGTTGAAGTCGCCGACATCGATGCCCGGAGACATGCGAATTTCCTTGATCTCCACCACGTGCTGGTTCTTTCTGGCTTCCTTCTCCTTCTTGCTGCGCTCGAACTTGAACTTGCCATAGTTCATGAGCTTGCACACAGGCGGCGTCGCCTGGGGGGAAATCTTCACCAGGTCCAGTCCCTTTTCCTCGGCGATGTGCAGGCCCTCCGCAGAGGACACAATGCCCAGCTGCTCGCCGTCTTCGCCGATGAGGCGGATCTCCTTATCCCGGATCTCTTCATTGAGTTCATGCTCTACCTTGCTAATAACCGTCGCACCTCCATTCGATAAATAAAAAACGCGAATGCATCCCTTGCATCCGCGCAGCGGCACGGCCCCCATAACGGAAGCCCTGACGAAAATCGCTGTTGACCTCTTTGCCTGGGGCGGGAGGTGAGGCGGATGCATCCAGCCTTCTTTGTTTTCCAGGATAGTATACCAGGCCCTCCCTCCCCTGTCAAGGACTTTTTCCTGAAAATATCGTTGAAATTTGCCCACCTACCGTGGTAACATAGGGAGAGAAAACTGCGGAAGGAGGGTCCGCCCTATGTCCCATCCCATGCTGCCGCTGCTGGAGCGGACGCCGGTGATCCCGGCGGTGAAGGAGCCGGAGACCCTGGACCTGGCCCTGGCCCACGACGGAGCGGCGGTGTTCCTGCTGTGCGGCGACATTCTGAATATCGCGGGTCTTGTGGACCGGGTCCACCGGGCCGGGAAGCAGGCGGTGGTCCATGGGGACCTGGTGGCGGGGCTGGCCCCCAAGGAGATTGCCGTGGACTTCCTGCGCTCCTGCGGGGCCGACGGAATCATCTCCACCCGGCCCCACATCATCCGCCGGGGCCGGGAGCTGGGCATGCTGACGGTGCTGCGGGTGTTCGCCATCGACTCCAAGGCCGTCAGCAACCTGGGAAAGGAGACCGGCATGGGGATGCCGGACCTGATCGAGGTGCTGCCCGGTACCATTTACAGGGTCATCGCCCGGCTGTCCCGGGAGCTGCCGGTGCCCCTGATCGCCGGGGGCCTGCTGGCGGACAAGGCCGATGTCACGGCGGCGCTGAGCGCCGGGGCCCTGTGCGTCTCCGCCAGCGACCCGCAGCTGTGGGACCTGTGACGGCGGCCTTTCTGGGGCTGGAGGCGGCCCTGTACGCGGCGTTCATGACCCTGGACCTTACCGGCGGCAGCGGCGACCCGGTGAAATACGCCTCCATCGCCGTGTGCCTGGTGTTTTCCGTGCTGTTCGCCCGGCGGGGCGGCAGCCGCCTGATGGCCGCCGCCATGGCCCTGACCCTGGGGGCCGACACCTTTCTTCTGCTGCTGAACGACCATTACGGCGCGGGAGTGGCCCTGTTCTGCGGGGTCCAGGGGCTGTATCTGATCCGTATCCTCCGCCGGTGCGGCCGTTCCCTGTGGGGACTGCGGCTGTTCCTGGTGGGTGCGGCCTGGGCGGGGCTGTGGGCCCTGGGCCTGCTGTCGCCGCTGAACCTGCTGGCGGCGGTGTATTTCGCCAATTTCCTGGTGAACGCCTGTCAGGCGCTTTCCCTTTCCATGCCGCTGTTTGCCTGGGGGCTGTGGCTGTTCCTGCTGTGCGACGTGTGCGTGGGCGTTCATAACCAGCCGGAGCTGTTTCCCGAGTGGCTTGCCGCCTTTGCCCAGGTGGGTATGTGGCTGTTTTACCTGCCGGGCCAGGTGCTGCTGGTGCTGTCCGGCCGGAAGAAGGAGGATATTTCATGAGGAAGCTACTGTCCGTTTTCACGGCCTTTGCCATGGCCCTGACCATCCTGACCGGATCCATCGCCCTGCCGCTGTTGATCCGGCCCTTCTACCGGGCCCAGATCGAGCCTCTGGGCATCCCCGCCCGCAGCGGCCTGACGGTGGAGCAGATCGGGGCGGCCTTTGACGACGTGATGGATTACTGCCTGGGCAAGCGCCCGGACTTTGCCGCCGGTGTGCTGTCCTTCTCCCCGGAGGGGGCCAGCCACTTCGCCGATGTGCGGCGGCTGTTTCTGCTGGACCTTCGGGTGCTGGCGGTGTGCGTAACGGTGCTGCTGGTGCTGTACGCTCTGCGGCGGAAAAAGGGCCTGACCCTGTGCCCCCTGGCGGGCCACAGTCCCGGCTTCTGGGCCGGCTGCGGCCTGGGCGGGGCGCTGGCCATAGCCGGCGTCCTGGCGGCCCTGGACTTCGACCGGGCCTTCACGGTGTTCCACAGCATCTTCTTTCCCGGCAAGGACAACTGGCTCTTTGACCCGGCCACGGACCCGGTGATCCTGATCCTGCCGGAGGCGTTCTTCCGCAGCTGCGCCATTCTCATTCTGGCGGCGGTGCTGCTGTGCTGCGCCGCGCTCATCATCGCGGACCTGTGCCGCCGCAGACGGGCCCCATAAATGGGCACAAAAAAAGCGCCTTGCGGCGCATCCCTTCGTAAAACGCTTTTTCTGTAAAAAAAATCACCACGCACAGGCGTGGCTTCTTCCTTGGTATAGCCGGATCACTTACCGCTCGCTGGGCTGCCAGTCGGAACCCTCGAAGATCATGTCATCCAGGTCACCCTTCATGAAGATGTTGGTCATTGTATCACGCTCCTTTCTTCTCTTTTCACGGTTATAGTATACCCCGCCCGGCCCGGTTTTGCAAGGGTGAGAATCTACATTTTTCATAAAAACTGCTCATCATTTTTTGCTATTATGCACAACAAAGGACTTGCAAACCCCGGGGAACCTATTATATAATAAGTGACAGCGGGAAAGGAGGTGCCGCCGTGGCCCACAAGGAAAAACGCAGAAAGAAGACCCTGCCGCTGCTGCTGGCGGCCCTGACCCTAGCCGGGGCGGGCCTGTGGTGGGGGAACTACACCCTCTCCGTCGAGGAATACGCATTTTCCTCCTCCCGTCTGCCCCCGGGCTGGGACGGCGGACGGCTGGTGGTGCTGTCGGACCTCCATGGCCGTCAGTTCGGCCGGGACAACCGCCGCCTGGCGGCAGCGGTGGAGGCCGCCCACCCGGACGTCATCGCTCTGGTGGGGGATTTCGTGGACGAGTGGACGGACCCGGCGTACCTGCGCCCTCTGCTGGAAAGGCTCACGGCCCTGGCCCCCTGCTATTTCGTCTCCGGCAACCACGAGTGGGCCGCCGGAAAGATGCAGGAGACGGCGGCCCTGCTGGCGGACTGCGGCGTCACCTGGCTCCACAACGGCTTCGTGACGCTTCAGCGGGGCGGCGATAGCCTGCTCCTAGCGGGCATCGACGACCCCAACGGCTACGCCGACCAGAAGACGCCCCAGCAGGTGGCCCGGGAGGTCCGGGACGCCGCCCCGGAGGGCTTCTGGCTGCTGCTGGCCCACCGGAACAACCTGTTTGAATCGGAATACGCCGCCCTGGGGGCGGATCTGACCCTGTCGGGCCACGGCCACGGCGGCCTGTGGCGTCTGCCCTTTACCGACGGGCTGCTGGGAAGCGGCGGCACGCTTCTGCCCTCCTATACCAACGGATTTTACACCTGCCGGGGCGCGGAGGTATTTGTCTCCCGGGGCCTGGGCGGCATGGTGCGCCTGTTCAACCGCCCGGAGGTGGCGGTGTTGACCCTGCGGCGCGCATAAGGAGCCTGTATGAGAGAATTTGACGCGGGACAATTTGATATCGCCGTCATCGGCGCGGGACACGCCGGCATCGAGGCGGCTCTGGCCGCCGCCCGCCTGGGGCTGGAAACGGTGTGCCTGACCATCAACCTGGACGCCGTGGGCAATATGCCCTGCAACCCCGCCATCGGCGGCACCGCCAAGGGCCACCTGGTCCGGGAACTGGACGCCCTGGGCGGCGAAATGGCCCGGGCGGCGGATAGGGCCTGCATCCAATACCGGATGCTCAACCGCCGGAAGGGCCCCGCCGTGTGGTCCCTGCGGGCCCAGGCGGACCGCCGGGCCTATCAGCAGGTGATGAAGCACACCCTGGAGATGCAGGAGCATCTGACCCTGCGCCAGGCGGAGGCGGTGGCCCTGCGGACGGAAAACGGCCGCGTCACCGGCGTGGTGCTGCGCACCGGGGCGGTATACCGGGTCCGGGCGGTGGTGCTGTGCACCGGCACCTATCTCCGGGGCCGCACCATCGTGGGGGACTGCGTGGAGGAATCCGGCCCCGACGGGCTTCACGCCGCCGGCCCTCTGACGGAGAGCCTGCTGGCCCTGGGCCTGCCTCTGCGGCGGTTCAAAACCGGCACCCCTCCCCGGGTCAACCGCCGGAGCATCGACTTTTCCCAAATGCAGCTCCAGGAAGGGGACCCCTCTCCCCTGCCCTTCAGCTTCGAGACCCCGGCCCCGCCGGAAAACCGGGCGGTGTGCTGGCTGACCTACACCACCCCGGAGACCCACCGCATCATCCGGGAGAACCTGGACAAAAGCCCCCTGTATTCCGGGGTCATCCAGGGGGTGGGACCCCGATACTGCCCCTCCATCGAAACCAAGATCGTCCGTTTCCCGGATAAGGAGCGCCACCAGCTGTTCATCGAGCCCATGGGCCTGGACACGGAGGAAATGTACATCCAGGGCTTCTCCTCCTCCCTGCCGGAGGACGTGCAGCTGGCCATGCTGCACTCCGTCCCCGGCCTGGAGCGGGCGGAGATGATGCGCCCGGCCTACGCCATCGAATACGACTGCATCGACCCCACGGCCCTGCGCCCCACCTTAGAGACCCGGACGGTCCGGGGCCTGTACGGGGCGGGACAGTTCAACGGCTCCTCCGGATACGAGGAGGCGGCGGTCCAGGGCTTTGTGGCAGGCGTCAACGCGGCGCTGGCCCTGCTGGGCCGGGAACCGCTGATCCTCCGCCGCAGCGAAAGCTACATCGGTACCCTCATCGACGACCTGGTGACCAAGGGCACCCAGGAGCCCTACCGCATGATGACCAGCCGGTCGGAATACCGGCTGTTGCTGCGGCAGGACAACGCCGACCGCCGCCTGTGCCCCGTGGGATACCGCATCGGCCTGGTATCGGCTGAGCGGCTGCGGCGGGTGGAGGAAAAATACGCCGCCGTGGAGCGGGAGATCCGCCGCCTGGAGAAAACCGGCATCCCCGGCTCGGCAGCCCTGAACGATCTGCTGACGGCCCGGGGCACCGCCCCGGTGGCCGACGGCTGCCGTCTGATTGACCTGTTGCGCCGGCCCCAGGTAAGCTACGAGGACCTGCGCCCCTTTGACCCGGCCCCGCCGGACCTGCCCCCCGCCGTCCGGGAGCAGGTGGAGATCACCGTGAAGTACGAGGGCTATATCCGCCGCCAGGAGAAGCAGGTGGAGGAGTTTGAAAAACTGGAGCGCCGCCGCCTGCCGCCGGACATGGATTACAGCCATATCCAGGGTCTGCGGCTGGAGGCCCGGGAGAAGCTGGCCGCCCTGCGGCCGGAGAACCTGGGCCAGGCGGGCCGCATCTCCGGCGTATCCCCCGCCGACATAGCGGCCCTGATGGTATACCTGCACACCCGCGAAACACCGCCCGAAGGAGGGACCTCAACATGACCGTTATCGACCTGACCCACACCATCCGGGAGGATATGCCCGTCTATCCCGGCACGGAGCCGCCCCGGCTCACCACCGCCTGCACCGTTTCCCAGTGCGGCTACCGGGAGACCCTGCTGCATATGTATTCCCACACCGGCACCCACATGGACGCCCCCGCCCACATGATGGACGGGGCCCCCACCCTGGACAGCTTCGGCCCGGACCGCTTTGTGGGCCGGGGCTATGTGCTGGACTGCCGGGGCCTGTCCCAAATTCCCCTGGACCTGCTGCTGCGGCACGAGGCCGCCCTGCGGGACGCAGATTTTCTGCTGTTCTGCACCGGGTGGGACCAATACTGGGGCACCGATGCCTATTATGAGGGGTTTCCGTGTCTGACCGAGGAGGCCGCCCGGTTCGTGGCGAGCCTGCCCCTGAAGGGGGTGGGAGAGGATTCCATCTCTCTGGACCCCTGCGACACGGTGGATTACCCCAACCACCTGACCCTGTTTTCCGCAGGGCTGGTGAATACCGAGAACCTCAAGGGGCTGGCGCAGCTCATCGGCCGGGAATTCACGTTCCTGACCATGCCCCTGAAATTTGAAAATGCCGACGGCTGCAGCTGCCGGGCGGCGGCGATTGTTACCAAGGAGGCTTGAACACAATGGGCAAACTGCGATTCCTGTTTGCGCTGTGGATGGCGAAGCTGTCCGTCCCGGCGCTGAAGATCACCCGCCACAACGGAACGGACTTCCCCGGCACCCTGGCCCTGAAGCTGTGCCCGGATTTCCTGAAGTATGTGGGCCGTCCCAAAACCATCATCGCCGTCACCGGCACCAACGGTAAAACCACCGTCAGCAATCTCCTGGCGGACACCCTGGAAAAGGCGGGTCATCGGGTCCTCATCAACCGGGCGGGCTCCAACGTGGCCAGCGGCATCGCCACCGCCCTGCTGAAGGGCTGCGGCCTGGCGGGCCGGGTAAAGGACTATGACATGGCCGTGCTGGAGGTGGACGAGCGCTCCAGCGTCCGGGTGTACCCCTACATCACCCCGGACTATATCGCCGTCACCAACCTGTTCCGGGACAGCATCATGCGCAACGCCCACGCCGACTTCATCGCCGGCATCATCAGCCGCAGCGTCCCCGCCGCCTCTAAGCTGGTGCTTAACGCCGACGACCTGATCTCCTGCGGCCTGGCCCCGGAGAATTCCCGGGTCTATTTCGGCATCGACCGCCTGCCCTCGGACACCGTGGAGTGCGTCAACCACATCAACGACGTGCGCATCTGCCCCAAGTGCGCCGGGAAGCTGCGCTATGAATACCGCCGCTATCACCACATCGGCCGGGCCGTGTGTCAGGACTGCGGCTTCCACTCCCCGGACAGCGACTATCTGGCCACCAACGTGGATATCCCCGGCGGTACCATGACCATCCGGGAGGACGGAAAAGAATACCCCTATACCCTGATCTGCGACAGCGTGTTCAATGTCTACAACATGGTCACGGTGATCGCCGTGCTGCGTCAGCTGGGCTACGCCCATGACGAGATCGCCCGGGTGCTGTCCCAGTCCGCCATCACCGAAAGCCGCCACAACGTGGAACAGGCCGGAAACGTCACCCTGGTCCGGGAAATGGCCAAGGACAAGAACGCCCTGGCCTGCTCCCGGGTATTCCAGTATATCGCCTCCCGCCCCGGCAAGAAAGAAGTCATGCTGCTGATGAACTCCCTGACGGACGTGCCCCACTGGTCGGAAAACGTCTGCTGGTTCTACGATACGGACTTTGAGTATCTGGCGGACGAGAGCATCGTCCGGGTGGTGTGCACCGGTCTGCGGTGCGAGGACTACAAGCTCCGCTGCCTGATGGCCGGCGTGCCGGAGGACCGCCTGGCCTGCGCCAAGGACGAGCACGACGCAGCGGCCATGATGGCCTACGAGCCCGGCGACGAGCTGTATGTGCTCTACGGCACGGACACCCTGGAGCTTGCCTATCAGGTGTATGACCAGATGAAGGATATCGCCCGTTCCCGGGCGGCGGAGCAGGAGGTGCAGGCATGAAAACCGAGATTTTGTTCCCCGAGGTGGCCAACCTCTGCGGCGACCTGATGAACGTCACCTATCTGCGCCAGTCCTGCCCGGAGATGGAGGTGGTGGAAACCGGTCTGAAGGACCGCCCCGCCTTTCTGGACGGCGGCGTGGACCTGGTGTACGTGGGCTCTGCCACCGAGCGGGGCCTGCAGCTGATGGTCCAGGCCCTGACCCCCTATAAGGCGGAGCTGGAGCGCTATGTGGACGGCGGCGGCCTGATGCTGGCCACCGGCAACGCCCTGGACGCCCTGGGCGAATATGTGATGATCGACGGCAAGCGCGCCTTCGACGGCCTGGGCATTCTCAAGACCCACGCCGAGTATCACATGATGAAGCGGCACAACAGCTTCCTGCTGGGGAGCTTCCAGGATATGGAAATTGTTGGCTTCAAGAGCCTGTTCGGCCACACCTATCCCAACAGCGAGCTGACGGATGCCCTGTTCCGGGTGGAGCGGGGCGTGGGCCGTCACCCCGGGGCCTTTGCCGAGGGCTTCCGCCGGGGCGGCCTCATGGCCACCTATCTCATCGGCCCCCTGCTGCCGCTGAACCCGCCCTTCACCCGGTATCTGCTGGAGCAGATGGGGGCCAGGGACGTGCACCTGGCCTTTGAGGACACCGCCATGAAGGCCTACCGGGCCCGGGTGGAGGAGTTCCGGGACGAAAAGCGGGGCTATCAGTATTAAACCGCACAACCCCCCGTACCTGACCCGCACAAAAGAAAATCAGGCCCCGGGAGACGGTCCCGGGGCTTGACAAGACGGCCTGCGCCGCCTATAATGAACACAGAAAAGGGCGCTGCGACAAGCGGTTGGCTCGGTTCAATCAGGAATTCATAATGAAAACCGTCACTTGGCCGAGTGGCGGTTTTCGCGTTTCTTTACAATGATCGTAACCGTATAGGGCCCGATATGTAATGTAATCCGCATGGCGTCACCCCCTTTCGGGGATCATCAGCCAACCGCCTGCCGTTCGTGCAGCGCCATGGCTATTGTATCAAATGGCGCGGCGGAATGCAACACGTTTCTGCCGCCTGCACCCCCGTCCCCGCCGCCGCATACACTGATATCGAGGTGATATCATGGAGGTGCTGCAAGACGGCGTGCTGGCCTTTCTGGCGGCCACGGGGCTGGCGGCCCTGTTCTGGCTGCTGACGGGGTGGCTGCGGCGGCGGGAGCCTGCCCGGGTGATGCTGCTGATCCCCGCCCGGCCCGGCTGCGACTTTGCCGCCCCGGCGGCCCAGATGCTGGACCTGCGGCGGCAGCTGCGGGGAGCGGTCCCCATCGTGCTGTGCGACTGCGGCCTGGAGGGGGCGGACCTGCGCCGGGCCCGGGAGCTGACGGAGCGATACGACGATCTTCTGCTGCTGACGGCGGCGGAGATCCCCGACCATTTACCATAAGGAGGGCCGCTATGGCCGAACGAAGCACGGTGGAGGGCGCCGTACAAAGCCTGATTTTTCAGAATGAGGACAACGGCTACACCGTGCTCTCCCTGCTGACGGACGACGGCGAGCTGGTGACGGTGGTGGGGTGCATCCCCTGCGCCGCCCCCGGCGAGAGGATGACCGTTACCGGCGTGTGGACCAACCACCCCAGCTACGGCCCCCAGTTCGCGGCGGAGTCCGTGGAGCGCCGCATGCCGGAGACGGAGGAGGACATCGCGGCCTATCTGGCCTCCGGCATTCTCAAGGGCATCGGTCCCGCCACCGCCCAGCGGCTGGTGGACCGCTTCGGGGCGGACACCCTGGCCGTTATCGAGGAGGAGCCGGAGCGGCTGCAAACCGTCAAGGGCATCACCGCCAAAAAGGCCATGGAGCTGTCCGCCGCCTTCCGGGAGCTGACGGGGCTGAAGCGGGTGATGGAATTTCTGGCCCGGTATGAGCTGCCGGTGCCTCTGGCCATGCAGCTGTACCGGGCCTATGGGGCCCAGGCCCTGCCCCGGCTGAAGGAGGACCCCTATCTTCTCACGGGGCAGGCCTACGGCGTGGCCTTTTCCACCATGGACGAGATTGCCCTGAGCATGGGCTTCGACGGCGACAGCCCCTGCCGGGTGGAGGCCGCCCTTACATACGAGCTGTCCCACAATCTGAACAACGGCCATGTGTTCCTGCCCCGGGACAAGCTGCTTTTTGCCTCCGCCCAGCTGATTGGCGGCAACCCGGACACCCTGGAGACCGCCCTGGACGGGCTGCTGGCCCGGGGCGTCATCGTCCAGGAGCCGGTGGCGGGGGTGCAGGCCTGCTATCTCCAGCGCCTGTATCAGGCGGAGACCCAGGTGGCCCGGCGGCTGCTGTCCCTGCGGGACGCGCCCCGGCAGACCGGGAAAAACGTGGACAAAATCATCGCCGAGATGGAGGCCCGCCAGGGCATCGCCTATGCGCCCCAGCAGCGCCGGGCGGTGGAGCTGGCGGCCCGGAGCGGGGTGCTGCTGCTGACCGGCGGCCCCGGCACCGGCAAAACCACCTCCACCCGGGGCATCGTCACCCTGCTGGAGCGCATGGGCCTGACGGTGCTGCTGCTGGCCCCCACGGGCCGGGCGGCCAAGCGCATGAGCGAGCTGTGCTCCCGGGAGGCCCAGACCATCCACCGCTGCCTGGGCATGACCTTCAACGAGCTCACCGGCGAGGTGACCTTCAAGAAAAACGAAAAGGACCTGCTGGAGGCCGACGCCGTCATCGTGGACGAGATGAGCATGGTGGACCTGCCGCTGATGGACGCCCTGCTGGCGGCCCTGAAGCCCGGGTGCCGCCTGGTGATGGTGGGGGACCCGGACCAGCTGCCCTCCGTGGGCCCCGGCAACGTGCTGGGGGATATCCTGCGCAGCGGCGCGGTGGACTCCGTGACCCTGACGGAGGTGTTCCGCCAGGCGGAGCAGTCCGCCATCATCCGCAGCGCCCACGCCGTGAACCGGGGCCAGGCCCCGGACCTGAGCAACAAGCAAAGCGACTTTTTCTTCCTGTGCCGCCGCTCGCCGGACCGGCTGGTGCAGACGGTGGTGGACCTGTGCCGCACCCGCCTGCCGGACAAGATGGGCATCCCCGCCGGGCAGATCCAGGTGCTGACCCCCACCCGCAAGGGGGAGACCGGCACCGTCAGCCTGAACCGGGCCCTGCAGGCGGCTCTGAACCCCCCGGCCCCCGGCAAGCGCCAGAAGGCCTGGGGCGACATGATCTTCCGGGTGGGGGATCGGGTGATGCAGACCCGGAACAACTATGACGTCCTCTGGGAAAAGGACGACGGCGAGGCCGGCAGCGGCATCTTCAACGGCGACGTGGGCACGGTGGAGGACATCGACCCCTCCGGCGAGCTGGTGACCATCCGGTTCGACGACCGCACCAGCGTATACACCGCCGACCTGCTGAGCCAGCTGGACATGGCCTATGCCATGACCGTCCACAAGGCCCAGGGCAGCGAATACCGGGCGGTGGTGCTGGTGTCCGCCCCGGCGGCCCCCAACCTGCTGGTCCGGGGCGTGCTGTACACCGCCATCACCCGGGCCAGGGAGCTGCTGGTGATGGTAGGCGACGACGCCATCCCCGGCCGCATGGCGGAAAATGACCGCCGCACCCGGCGATACAGCGGCCTGCGCCGCAGACTCAAGCAAGGAGGACCAAGCCATGGGCATGAGTGATCTCAACGAACGGCTGAACCAGCTGGAGCAGGGGGCATTGAACTTCCTGTTCCCCCGGCGCTGCCCCTTCTGCAATCAGCACATCGGCAGCAAGGAGCTGATCTGCGCCGGCTGCGAAAAGAAGCTGCCCTACACCGGGGACCGGGCCGTCCGCCAGACCTCCTGGGGCCGGGTGGCCGCGCCTCTGTATTACGAGGACGCCGTCCGCCGGGCCATTCTGGACTTCAAATTCAAGGGCCGCATGGGCGGCCTGCCCTGCTTCGGCAGCCTGACGGCCCGCTGCGCGGCGGAGGAGTTCGGCGGCGAGTTCGACGCCATCACCTGGGTGCCGGTGAGCCGGAAGCGCCTGCGCAAGCGGGGCTTTGACCAGGCCCGGTATCTGGCCGGGAGCCTGTGCGTAGAGTGGCACGTGGAGCCCCAGGAGACCCTGCGCAAAATTCTGGACAACCCGCCCCAGTCCGGCCTGGAGGACGCCGACGCCCGCCGGGCCAACGTCCTGGGGGCCTATGAGGCCGTCCATCCGGAGCGCATCGCCGGAAAGCGCTTCCTGCTGGTGGACGATATCTGCACCACCGGCTCCACCCTGGGGGAGGCCGCCCGGGTCCTGCGCCAGGCGGGAGCCGCCGACGTGCTGGGTCTGACCCTGGCCGTCACCCGGGAGGAATAAAATCCCCGCCGCCTGTCCATAATGAAGCACCGGCCCAAAGGTTACAAATTATGAACAAAAGATTACGATTTGGAAAAACCCACAAATTCTCTTGCAAAATGGGAAAAGCGCCATTATAATAGGATATCAGGAATTAAATGGCCCTCCCCGGGGCCGTGGTCCATATCAGAAAAATGAGGTGCAGCATTATGTGTTCTTTAGCAAAGGATATCGGTATCGACCTGGGTACCGCATCGGTGTTGGTATATGTCAAGGGTAAGGGCGTTGTGCTCAATGAGCCCTCCGTGGTGGCCATCAACAAGGACGACGGCCGCCTGCTCAGCGTGGGCGCAGACGCCCAGGCCATGCTGGGCCGTACCCCCGGCAACATCGTGGCCATCCGCCCCCTGCGTGAGGGCGTCATCTCCGACTACGACATGACCGAGCGGATGCTCAAGGAGTTCATCCGCAAGGTCAGCGGCAGCTTCCACCACATCTTCAAGCCCCGTGTCATCATCTGCGTTCCCTCCGGCATCACCGAGGTGGAGGAGCGCGCCGTGGTGGACGCGGGCCTGCAGTCCGGCGCCAGCCATGTGTATCTGATCGAGGAGCCTGTGGCCGCAGCCATCGGCGCCGGCATCGACATCACCAAGCCCGAGGGCCACATGGTGGTGGACATCGGCGGCGGCACCAGCGATATCGCCGTGATCTCCCTGAAGGGCGTGGTGGAAAGCGCCTCCATCAAGGTGGCCGGCGACCAGTTCAACGAAGCCATCGTCAAATATATGCGCCGCAAGCACAATATCCTCATCGGTGAGCGCACCGCCGAGCAGATGAAGATGCAGATCGGCTGCGTCTTCCCCAAGGAGGAGGAGACCACCATCGAGATCAAGGGCCGCTGCCTGATGACCGGCCTGCCCAAGACCATCACCGTCACCTCCACCGAGATGCTGGAGGCCTTTGAGGAGCCGGTGGAGCGCATTCTGGAGGCGATTCACGGCGTTCTGGAGCGCACCCCGCCGGAGCTGGTGGCGGATATCGCCAACAACGGCATCGTCATGACCGGCGGCGGCAGCCTGGTGGACGGCTTCGACAAGCTCATCACCGCCCGCACCGGCATCCACACCGTGGTGGCCGAAAATGCCATCAGCTGCGTGGCCATCGGCACCGGCAAGAGCCTGGATTCCGTCCACGAGATGAACGACGGCACCGTGAACCTCTCCCGCCGCAAGCAGATGAACTGAGCCTCAGCTGCGGCATTCTGGGCACGTTATCTGACCCAAATACAAGGCCCCGCCGTCTGCACATGCAGGCGGCGGGGCTTCCTTAGACATCGTTGTTGTTTCTGGCTTTTGTCCGCCAATGGGCAGCCAGGAAAGAGCTCCGCTTTATGCCCCAGCCGTTCTCATAGCAGGCCGCCAGGGCAAACTGGGCGTCCCTTTGCCCCTGCCGGGCGGCTTTTTGGTACCACTGGGCGGCCTGAACGAGGTCCCTCGTCACGCCGGTGCCGTTTTCGTAGCAGCGTCCCAGATAATACTGCGCATGCTTGTAGCCCAGCTCGGCGGACTTGCGGTACCAGAGCACGGTCTGGGCTGCGTCCTGTTTCACGCCTTTGCCTCTTTCGCAGCAAACGCCCAGCACATACTGTGCCTTGGCGTGGCCCTGCTCGGCGGCCCTGCGGAGCCAGCAAACGGTCTGGGCCTCGTCCTCCTGTGTGCCCCTGCCGTAATAGCAGAGGCCCAGCTGATACTGCGCCTCTGCATTGCCCAGCTCCGCAGCCTTCTTCAGGTATGCGATCCGCTTAGTCGGATCCTGCTCCTGTTTAGCTAAATTGAGCCACTGCACCGGGGTCAGGTTATGCTCCTGCTGCGGCGCGGGGCAGCCGCCTTTGCCGCTTGCCGCCGGGGCGTCAGGGGATTGCCCGTGGTCTCCGTTGTACCCGCACCGGAGACAGAACCGGGTGATCTTATTTTCGTATCTGCATACCGGACATTTCCACATCATTCTCCACTCCTCAGCCGTAATTGTTGATTTTGAAGGTCTTGTATATAAATGCATGCGTATTATATCACAGGATTCTTCTTTTTGAAACATGAAAATGTGCATTCTCAAAAAATTTACTTTTGCGAGCCAAAACCATTTCTCGTTGGCAACTCCGCACAATTGCAGGCAGACTTCCTGTCCCTTGCGGGCTTCTCCCCCCGAAAGTAACCGGGCACTGGCAGATTTTCCATATTTTACCGCCTGCATTCACAAAGATTTAATATTTTTTTTGTTGCCATTTTGTAACTTTTTGTTTATAATGTTTCCGTGAAGTAAAAAAAGGCCGAATGACGACGCCTGTCAAAGGGCATCGTGTGTGCATACATCGAGGTATTATCCCATGATCAGAATGACAAATGTTGAAAAAACATACGAAAATGGCACCCATGCGTTAAATGGCATTTCTTTTGAGATTCAGGACGGAGAATTCGTGTTCCTGGTGGGCCCCTCCGGCAGCGGAAAGTCCACCATCATCAAGCTGCTGACCGGCGAGCTGGTGCCCTCCCGGGGCCGGGTGATGATCAACGGCTTCTCCATGAGCAACATCACCCGGCGTCAGATTCCCCTGATGCGCCGCACCGTGGGGGTGATTTTCCAGGATTTCCGCCTGATCGGCAACAAAACCGTGTACGACAATCTGAGCCTGGCCATGCGGACGGTGGGGGCCTCCGCCAGGGAGATCAAAAGCCGCATCCCCTATGTGCTGGGCCTGGTGGGACTGGACGGCAAGGGCCGCCGGTTCCCTGATGAGCTGTCCGGCGGCGAGCAGCAGAGAGTGGCCATCGCCCGGGCCCTGGTGAACAATCCCAGCACCATCGTGGCCGACGAGCCCACCGGCAACCTGGACCCCGCCCGCTCTCTGGAGATCATGACCCTGCTGGAGCGCATCAACGCCCTGGGCACCACCGTGGTGGTGGTGACCCACGAAAAGAGCCTGGTGAATCATTTTGACAAGCGGGTCATTATGATCGACCACGGCGTGGTAGCCGCCACCGGCGTGGGCAGATACGAGGTGGCCGCCCATGCGTAATTTCCGTTATTTCTTCCGGGAGGGCGTGGGCAATATGCTGTCCCACGGGTTCATGTCCTTTGCCGCCATCGGCGTCACCGTGGCGTGCCTGCTGATTATGGGCACCTTCTCGCTGGTGGCCTACAACGCCAACATCAACCTGCAGGACCTGCAGAAGGAGAACGCCGTGGTGGCCTTCGTGGACGAGAGCCTCACGGATGAGGAGGCCCAGGGCCTCCAGTCCCAACTGTCGGGCATCTCCGGCGTGGCGGACTGCACCTTCGTCTCCCGGCAGGAGGCCCGGGACGAATATGTGGACCAGTATAACGAGGACGACCTGTACAGCGACCTGGACCCCACCATCTTCCGCCACCGCTATGTGATGCACCTGACGGACCTGAAGCTCATGGACCAGGTGGTGCAGAGCCTGGAGAGCGTGGAGGGCATCGCCAAGGTCCGGGCGGACCAGGACATCTCCAACGGCTTCATCACCGTCCGCAACATCGCGGGGGTCATCAGCATCGCTCTGATCGCCATTCTGCTGATCATCTCCGTGTTCATCATTTCCAACACCATCAAGCTCACCACCTTCGACCGGCGGGACGAGATCGCCATCATGAAAATGGTGGGGGCTACCGATGGCTTCATCCGCTGGCCCTTCGTGTATGAGGGCCTGCTGCTGGGCCTCATCGGCGCGGCGGTGGCCTTCGGGCTCCAGTGGCTGCTGTATGCCGCCGTATCCCAGGGCATCGCCAATTCCGACACCATGCAGCTGCTGCGGGTGGTGGACTTCCGTCAGATCTGGGCCCCGGTGGCGGCTGTGTTCGCCGGGGTGGGCATCCTGGTGGGCGTGGGCGGCAGCCTGACCGCCATCCGAAAATTCCTGCGGGTATAACAAGAGAGGAGACCGTCATGAAACAGAAAATCAAACGCCTGACCGCCCTGGTGTGCGCCGCAGCCATGATGGCCGCCCTGTGTCTGGCCCTGCGGCCGGTGGACACGGCCTACGGCGCCAGTCTCAATGACCAGTTGGCCGAGACCCGGGCCAAAAAGCAGGAGATCCAGCAGCAGCTGGACCAGATCAAGTCCGACAAGGCCAAGGCCCTGGAGCAGAAGGAGCTGCTGGACCAGCAGGCCGCCGTCATCGCCCAGCAGATCGACCTGCTGGAGCTGCAAATCAAGGACACCCAGGACCGCATCACCGAAAACGAGGCCCAGGAGGAGCAGCAGTATCAGCTGTTCTGCCGCCAGGTGCGGCAGGAGGAGGAGCGGGGCGCCGTTTCCTACTGGTCCGTGCTGTTCAAGGCCACCGGCTTTGCCGACCTCCTCAGCCGCATGGACTTCATCAACGAGATCGTGGAGCACGACCAGAGCGTCATCGACCAGCTGCGCACCCTGCGGGAGCAGCTGGCCCAGGATAAGGCGGACCTGGAGCAGCAGCAGGCGGAGCTTACCGCCAGCAAGACAGAGCTGGACGCCCAGGTGGCCGAGGCTACCCGGGTGTTTGAGGAGTATGCCGCCAGCGAGGCAGGCCAGCAGGCACTGCTGAACCAGCAGGCCGCCCGGGAGAAGGAGCTCCAGGAGGAGATCCGCAAGTCCGAGGAAGCCAACCGCAACAACCAGACCGCCGTGGGCGGCTTCATCTGGCCCACCGCCTGCCGCCTGATCACCGGCGGCTACGGCGGCCGCGACGCACCGTGCCCCGGCGCCAGCACCTATCATCTGGGTGTGGACATCGGCGCCTCCTGGGGCTCCGACATTTACGCCACCAAGGCAGGCACCGTTATGCTGGCCAACGAAGGCTGGAACTATGGCCTGGGCTATTGCGTGAAGATTCAGCATGACGACGGCACCAGCACGGTGTACGGCCACATGAGCCGGGTCATCGCCGTGACAGGCCAGCGGGTGGCCCAGGGTCAGGTCATCGGAAAGATAGGCTCCACCGGCGTTTCCACCGGCCCCCACCTGCACTATGAGATCCGCATCGGCGGCGTTAACGGTACCGCTGTGAACCCCCTGCCCTACCTCCCCGGCTACGTCCGCTACGGCTGGTAAAAAAGCACATGATTTCCCCTCCCGCCTCATACAATAAGGCGGGAGGGGATTTTTATGCGAAAAAAGCCTCGCAGAGTTCGCGGCCCGCAGGTCGCGAATCAAGTCAAATCCATTTTTCGCGGCGGCATCCCCCAAGGGGACTTCCGCTGGGCGTGTACGTCGCGAAAAATACTTTGCGCGGAGAGAGTGTGCCCGAATGGGCTTAAAAGGCCATTCGGACGCGCGGTTCGGAGCGAATGACTTTTTGTTCCAAAAGAGCATTGCTCTTTTGGAACAGGATTAAGGCGGGAGGGGATTTTTTTATGCTGGGATATGTGCATCTGACCGCCGGACGCCCGGTGCTGGAGCGCCGCGCCGCCGCCGGTATGACCTACTGGGCCCTGGAGGGGGACCTGGACGGGGGCCTGTTTCCCGGGCGGCGTCTGCGGCGGTGGATCGGGCGGCTGGAGCGCTGCGGGGTGTCCCACGCCGCCCTGCCGCCGGGCCGGGAGGGGAATTTTGCCCCTCTGCGTCCGGTTCTGCCGGACGGACTGCGGCTGGCCCTGCTGCCGCAATTGCTGGACGCCCTGGCCCCCGCCGGGGACACGGCCCTGCTGCTGGCGGACTGCGCCGACAGCCGGGCCCTGCTGGCGGCCCAGGTCCTGGCCCGGCGCTTCCGGCGCCTGCGGCTGGAGGCAGGGGAGGGGCAGGAGGCCCTGGAGCGGCAGCTGCTGCGGCAGCTGGGACTTACCACCGGCGGCGGCCCCGCCGCCGTCACCGTGACCTTCGGCCCGCCGCCCCGGGAGGGCCTGCCCCTGTACCTGACCCCCGACTGCGCCCTGCGCCAGGAGGTACGGTACGCCTGGCTGGACCCGTCCCAGACCCCGCCGCCGGAGGGGCTTCTGTCCCTGCTGCACCGGGCCTGCCGCCTGCCGGAGATCTGCGTCAAATCCGTGGAAACCCTTGACATCGGCCCATAAAATAACTATAATGCAATGTGACTTATTATGGGTATCTGTCAAAGAAGCCTCGCAGAGTTTGCCGCCCGCAGGCGGCAAATAAAATGGAATCATTTTTTGCCGGGGCGTGTACCTGGCAAAAAATACTTCTCAGTCTGCAAGTGTGGAATTTGTTCGCTTTCAGCGAGTAAATTATGCGCGCGGCAGACTGCAAGCCTTTTGTCAAAAAAGGGCTTTGCTCTTTTTTGACAGTTTCATATTATGGGTATCTCACGTCCGCCCCGGCGGATATTTGAAAGGAATGGATCATATGGCAACCGTAAAAGAATTCAGAATGAGCCAGGAGCGCTATGACGAGCTCAAAAAAGAACTGGACTACAGCAAAACCACTCGCGCCGACGAGATCGCCGAGCTGATCAAAGAGGCCCGTGGCTTCGGCGACCTGTCCGAAAACAGCGAGTATGACGAGGCGAAAAACGAGCAGGGCAAGCTCTATTCCCGCATTGCCGAGCTGGAGGAGATTCTGCTCCACGCCGTCATTGTGGACGAGTCCGAGATGGACTCCGACAAAATCTCCATCGGCTGCCGTGTGGTGGTCACCAATCTGGATAACGGCAAACAGCTGCCGGAATACACCATCGTGGGCTCCCAGGAGGCCAACGTCATGGAGCGCAAGGTGTCCGAGGATTCCCCCTTCGGCAAGGCGCTGATGGGCACCAAGGCCGGTGACGAGATCACCGTGGAAGCCCCCCGGGGCGTCATCCGCTACCGGGTGGACAGCATCGAACGATAACAAGAGAGGAGAACTGCACCATGGCAGAACAGAATACACAGCAGGACCTGCGGGAAATTCTCCAGATCCGCCGGGACAAGCTCAAGGCCCTGCAGGACGCGGGGATGAACCCCTTTGAGATCACCCGCTACGACGTGACCCACCACGCCCAGGAGGTCAAGGACAACTTCGACGCCCTGGAGGGGCAGACCGTGTCCCTGGGCGGCCGCCTGATGTCCAAGCGCGGCATGGGCAAGGTGTCCTTCTGCGATTTGCAGGACAAGTCCGGCCGCATCCAGATCTACGCCCGCAGGGACGAGATGGACGAGGAGGCCTATAACCGCTTCAAGAAGTACGACATCGGCGACATTGTGGGGGTCAAGGGTGAGGTGTTCCGCACCCAGAAGGGCGAGATGAGCATCCGCGCCCACGAGATCACCCTGCTCAGCAAGTCCCTCCAGCCCCTGCCCGAGAAGTTCCACGGCCTCACCGACAAGGAGCTGCGCTATCGCCAGCGGTATGTGGACCTGATCATGAACCCCGAATCCAAGCGGAACTTTGAGATCCGCAGCAAGTTTGTGGCCTTCCTGCGCCGTTATCTGGACAACCTGGGCTTTATGGAGGTGGAGACCCCCGTGCTCAGCCCCATCGCCGGCGGCGCCAACGCCCGGCCCTTCATCACCCACCACAACACCCTGGATATCGACATGTATATGCGCATCGCCACGGAGCTGCACCTGAAGCGGCTGATCGTGGGCGGCATGGAGCGGGTGTATGAGGTGGGCCGCATCTTCCGCAACGAGGGCATGGACACCAAGCACAACCCCGAGTTCACCACCTGTGAGCTGTACCAGGCCTTCACCAACCTGGACGGCATGATGGACATTCTGGAGGGCATCCTCACGGGAGCCGCCAAGGAGATCCTGGGCACCTACCAGGTCACCTGGATGGGCCACGACATCGACCTGACCCCCAGCTGGCAGCGTGTCACCATGGCCGATGCCGTGAAGAACGTCACCGGGGCCGATTTTATGGCCTGCATCGGCGACGCCGACCGGGGCGTGGAGCTGGCCCGCAGCGTGGGCGTGGATATGGACGGCGTGCCCCACACCTGGGGCAACGCCCTGTATGAGACCTTCGACCAGAAGGTGGAGGAGACCCTGATTCAGCCCACCTTCATCACCATGTACCCCGTTGAGGTCAGCCCCCTGGCCAAGCGCAGTCCCGCCCAGCCGGAGCTTACCGAGCGATATGAGATGTTCATCTGCGGCTGCGAGATGGGCAACGCCTTCTCCGAGCTCAACGACCCCATTGACCAGTATCAGCGCTTCAAGGCCCAGGCCGAGAAGCGCGCCAACGGCGACGACGAGGCCGACATGATGGATGAGGACTTTGTCCTGGCCCTGGAATACGGCATGCCTCCCACCGGCGGCCTGGGCTTCGGCATCGACCGCTGCGCCATGATGCTCTGCGGCACCGACTCCATCCGGGACGTGATCCTGTTCCCGACAATGAAGCCGTTGGACTCCGACAAGAAGGGTTCCAAGGAAGTTTCGGCTCCTGCGGAGGCTGCTCAGGCGGCTCCGGTTGTGGAGGAAAAAATCGATTTTTCCAATGTCCAGATCGAGCCACTGTTCCAGGATCAGGTGGATTTTGACACCTTCTCCAAGAGTGATTTCCGTGCCGTAAAGGTCAAGGAATGCGAAGCTGTGAAGAAGTCCAAAAAGCTCTTAAAGTTCGTTTTGGACGACGGAACCGGCGTAGATAGGGTCATTTTGAGTGGTATTCACGAATATTATGAGCCGGAAGAACTGGTCGGTAAGACCTGCATTGCAATCACCAATCTGCCTCCGAGAGCGATGATGGGTATCGACTCCTGCGGTATGTTGATCTCAGCCGTGCATCACGAAAACGGTGAAGAAAAGTTGCATTTGCTGATGGTCGATCCTCACATTCCGGCAGGCGCAAAGCTCTATTGATTGCCCCCCTGATCGGGTTAAAAAAGCCTCTCGTACACCAATCCGTACACCAATTTGCACCAAGGGTGCACCACGGATGCCGAGAAAAATGTGCGATTGAATTTCAGCCTCGCAGAAGTGATTCTGCGGGGCTGTTTTTTTGAAAACTATATATTCAGATATGAGACTCAGTGAGAAATCACCGGGTCTTATTTTTTGCGCTCACTACGCCTACTCAACAGGTGCAGTGGGCGCTTTTTTGTTTTCTGGAACCGGCACAAAAAATTTTTTTGAAAAAGTGTGGGAATCTCGCAAAAAAATTCGGCAAAGAGAAAGTGAGAAGGCGAAAAGCCTTCCGGGAACCTTGAAAATTTCATATACATTCATCAGATACATTCCTTGAGCCAACAGCCAAATGAAGGTACGCCAAGACCCACCTGCCGCTAACGGTATCAGCGGGACAAAAGGTGGAGAGCGACCCCGAAACCATTCTGAAATATCTGGCAGCTACGGATACGGCCACGACAGGCTTAGGGTATAATGATACTTTTCTACGGAACCGGCGGAGAACCCGGCGGGGGTGAGATTCCCATGGACCCGATTCGCTATCGGGCGTCTGATGACTTCCTTTTCTGCATTTAGGGTTCGAGGAAAAATGAAATGCAGCGACGAAAGCCCCAAAGGATGCTTTGAGGCTTTCGTGGATCAGCAATGATTCAATACTTTGAAAGGAGGATAACCCCATGGAAAAATGTAAGGTGATCGCCATCACAAATCAGAAGGGCGGAGTCGGTAAGACAACAACCACAGTCAACCTCGGCGTGGGTCTTGTAACTGCCGGTAAAAAGGTTTTGCTGGTCGATGCTGACCCACAAGGTAGCTTGACGGTGAGCCTCGGAGTGAAAAATCCGGACGCTCTTGATGTGTCGCTTTCGTCCCTTATGCAGTCGGTCATGGAAGATGAACGGCTTTCGGGCAATGCGATTATCAAGCACAAAGAGGGTGTGGATTTACTCCCCTCAAACATTGAACTTTCCGGCATAGAAACAGGACTGTTTAATGTAATGAGCCGTGAGTATGTTCTGAAAAACGCCATCGAAGGTATGAAACAGAATTACGACTACATCCTCATTGACTGTATGCCATCTCTGGGAATGATGACGATCAATGCGCTCGTTGCCGCAGACAGTGTGATCATCCCATCTCAGCCGAACTTCCTGTCAACCAAAGGACTTAACTTGCTTCTGCGTTCGATCTCGAAGATCAAACGGCAGATCAATCCCAGGCTAAAGATTGACGGTATTTTGCTGACGATGGTAGATAACCGCACCAACAATGCAAAAACGATCATTTCATCGCTCCGTTCCACAGTCGGAGAAAATATCCGGGTGTTCCATTCCGAGATTCCGTTTTCGGTAAGAGCTGCGGAGTGCAGTCTGTATGGTGAAAGTATATTTTCTCATGACAGAAGCGGCAGGGTTGCAGCGGCGTATGCGGCGTTGACGAAGGAGGTGACTTTGATTGAAGAACGTGCCAAAAATCGATCTGGGTCTGACCGGGTACGATGAGTTATTCATGAATGACACGGAGCGAATGGAAACCAAGCTCCCCCATATTTATGATATTCCTCTTGAGCTGATTGACGATTTTCCCGACCATCCTTTTAAGGTTAGAGATGACGAGGATATGATGCAGCTTATGGAGAGTGTCAAAGAGCGTGGAATCATTACTCCTGTCACCCTTCGACCCAAAGAGGATGGACGATACGAAATCGTATCGGGTCATCGCCGCAAAAAGGCTTGCGAACTTGCCGGGTTTGAAACCGTAAAAGCAGAGGTGCGGGAAATGACCCGTGATGAGGCCATCATCCTGATGGTCGAAAGCAATTTCCAGCGGTCGCAGATACTTCCCTCAGAAAAGGCGTTTGCCTATAAAATGAGGCTGGAAGCGATGAAGCGACAAGCTGGCAGACCGAGCAAAGAAAATTCTGTGCCAGTGGCACAGAATTATGAGGGCAAGACATCCCGTGAACTTTTAGGTGAGCAAGTTGGTGAAAGCCAAGACCAAGTTCGCCGGTACATCCGCCTGACAAACCTTGTGCCTGAACTGCTCGACCTTGTGGACGAAGGCAAAATTAAGATGCGCCCTGCGGTGGAGCTTTCCTATTTGGACGAGGACAGTCAACGGGCGGTGGTCGATGAAATCGACCTGAATCAATGCACCCCTTCCCACGCACAGACCATTCGGATGCGCCAGTTCTTCACGGACGGCAAGCTCACGCCGGAGGTGGTGTCCGCCATTATGGGCGAGGAAAAACCAAATCAGCGTGAGAAAATCGTCCTGCGTGGGGACAAGGTGCGAAGCCTGATCCCGAAGAATATCCCCGTAAGCCAAACGGAGGATTATGTGGTCAAAGCACTGGAGCATTACAGTCGCTTTCTTCGTCAGCGGGCAGAGCGTGACAGCCGATAGGTACACGGAGTATGTTTCCTGCTGTCCCCTTCCTCACACTCCAACCCCTGAGAACTACCTGACTATCCGAAATAAACTATCTCCTGATTTATCTCTATCTCTCTAAGCTGAATCAATCTAAGAGCAAACGGAGTTCGCACAATTCGGAAAACTGCGTTTTCGCGGTATGATAAAAAGTTGCGCTTCAAAACGCACCTTTGTCGGAGCAGTTCTCATCGGGTAGAATGTTGTCGAAGGGAGTGAAGCGTATGAAATCCAAAATCGCAGTTATTCTACTCGCCGTGTTTCTGTGTCTGACTACGGGATGCAACAACGCCTCGCATATTGCAGAAACGCCTGACCCCATTTCTTCTTCGGACAGTAACATCGTCCCCAGCGAATCAGAAACGGCTCAGGCAGAAAAGAAAACGGAGGTTGACCGTCCCCGAAGCACAGAATCGCAAACGGATAGCCGTGCCGCAGAGAACCTGGCAAGCGTATCGGAAAGTGACACCCAAACAACAGAGGTTCCCGATCAGGCTGACCACAGCACGGCAGTGCTGCCACAGCCAAGCGAACCTGAAAAGAAAACAGACGAGTCTGAACGCCGACCGGAAACCGCTGCCCCGACAGAAAAAGAACAGCCCACACCTCTGGCAACGGAAGGACCAAAACCGGTAGATCAACCACAACCCACAGAGCCGGCATTTGACATCAGCTACTGGATCGGCTTTGCCAAGAGCTATGCCGAGAGTGTCGGTCTTGCGCTGAACAGTGAAGCGGTGTACTGCTGGGATAACCCCATTGATGCAGATGCCGGCTGTATCTATCTGGAACGGGACATACAATCCCGACTCAATCGCTATGCGGCAGATGCGGAAATCACCGATGTGTGGGTCTGGTATGAGCCCGTCTCCGCTGGCAGCTATCTGATCTACATCGGATACGCATAAAAAAAAACACTTTGAAATCAGCATCGCAGCAATGCGGTGCTTTTTTCGTATCTACAAGGAGGTACGCAAATGAAAAAACTCTATCGCAGAAGCATTTCAGGGCTTATGGCGCTGCTGATCTGCTTCACAACCATTCTCGGCGGGGGTATCACCGCCTTTGCCGCTTCCTCTTCCGGCGAGGTGGCAAAATCCTATTCCATTGGTTTTCCTCGAAGCGGGGATGCCAATCTTGATTACAGCGGCACTTGGGGTCATGATGAGCTGCATTATATGAACGGCTGGACCTCCGGTGAGGCAACCTGGATGACCACACTGCACACCATCGGTTCCTTCGATGGCCCTGCCTGCTACTGCATCGAGCCGGGGGTTCCCCGTCTACTGGAGAAAACCTATACAAGATACGGCGAGGATTATTGGAAGAACTATCCATCTGATTACAACAGCACGATTGATGCCGATACCATCAAGACACTGCTGGGCAGAATCATGCAGTATGGCTATCAGGGTGACTTGTCCCTCGACTGGCGCTCGCAGAATGAAGCCGATGCCGACAAAATGGCGCACATGATGGCTACGCAGGTGCTGGTATGGGAAACGGTCGTCGGAGAGCGGGACGCAAACTTCAACCATGTTGACCCCGGTAGTGCTGATGCCGTGAAATCCGTGTACCGCACCTCTCACCCGCTGTATAGTCGCTTTTCTTCTTACTATGACAGCATCGAAGCCAGCGTTCAGAGCCACACGGTCATTCCCAGCTTTATGAGTAAGACTCCCAACAAAGCGCAGACGGTCGTGCTGAAATGGGACGGTAATCAGTACACAGCTACCTTGACCGACAGCAATCATGTGGTATCGGACTATACCTTCAGCAGCAACCTGTCCGATATTGTCTTTACGAGCAATGGTGACACACTGACCATTACCGCTAAGACTGCACCTGCAGAACCTGTGACCATCTCCGCCAGCAAGAACAATATCCGTAAGGGCGTTGTCGTATGGAGCGACGGTCACTATGGGCCTGACGGAACCATGCAGGATGCGGTCACTTACGCAGCCACCGTTATGGACCCCGTGCAGGCGTTTCTTAACCTAAAAGTGTCCTACGGCTCTGCCAAGATCGTCAAAACCTCGGAGGACGGTAAGGTGGACAACCTTACTTTTACCGTCACCGGCAACGGCGTCAATCAGACCGTCAAGACCAACGCCAAGGGCGAGATTCAGATCGATAACCTGATGCCCGGTGTCTACACCGTGACCGAAATGGATTACGACAAGTATGAGCCGCAGGAATCCCGCCGTGTGACGGTGGTTTCCGGTCAGGTGTCTACCGTGACCTTCAACAACAAGCTCAAGCGTGAAGATTTGCAGATCGTGAAGTCCTCGGAGGACAATCTCAACGAGGGTGTGACCTTCCACCTTTACGGCACTTCACTCTCCGGCATTGCCGTGGACGAGTATGCCGTAACCGATGCAAACGGCGTGGCGACCTTTGAAGATGTCCTCATTTCCGGTTCCACACCTTATACCGTGGAGGAAGTGGACACTGCTGTTCGCTATGTTGTTCCCGAAGCGCAGTCTGCGCCTATCAACTGGAACGAGGTCACGAACCGCAGCTTCCTCAATATTTTGAAGAAGTTTTCCGTGACCGTTACCAAGAGCGACGCTGAAACCGGCACGGCGCAGGGTGATGCTTCTCTTGCCGGTGCTGTTTACGGCATCTATAAGGGCGAAACCCTTGTGGATACCTACACCACCGACAAAAACGGGCAGTTCGTTACCAAGGAGTATATCTGCGATAACGACTGGACGGTGCGAGAGATCACACCCTCCGAGGGCTATCTGCTTGATTCCACCGTTCATAAGGTCGGTGCAGAGCCGCAGCTTTATACCGTGGAGCATAATCAGACGGCAAATGATGTGACCGAGCAGGTCGCAAAGGGCAATATCGCCATCATCAAGCACACCGATAACGGCGAAACGCAGATCGAAACACCCGAAAGCGGCGCAGAGTTTGCCGTGTACCTGAAAGCCGCAGGCAGCTACGAGGTTGCCGAGGACACCGAGCGTGATTATCTCACCTGTGATGAAAACGGCTTTGCCCAGACCAAGGATATGCCTTACGGCATCTACACCGTCCATCAGGTATCCGGCTGGGAGGGCAGCGAGCTGATGCCCGACTTTGATGTGTTCATTTCTCAGAATGGGGCGACTTATCGCTACCTTATCAACAATGCACCCTTTAACAGCTTCATCAAAATCGTGAAGCAGGACGCAGAAACCGGAAAGACTATTCCTTACGCCGGTGCGGGCTTCAAGATTTATGACCCGGACGGCAACCCCGTAACAATGACCTTCACTTACCCGACGCCTACCACCATTGATGTGTTCTACACCAATGCAGAAGGTTCTCTTGTCACGCCGGAAAAGCTGCCCTTTGGAAAGGGGTACTCTATTGTCGAGGTGCAGGCTCCCTACGGCTATGTCCTCGACGAAACGCCCGTGTACTTCGATGTCACGGAGGATAATTCCACAGAAGAAAGCGGGGTTACGGTAGTAAAAGTGGATAAGCCCAATATGGCACAGAAAGGCACCATCACCGTGGAAAAAACCGGCGAGGTGTTCTTCGGCGTTTCCGTCATCGGCGGCGTAGATGAAAGCGGAAACGAACTGCCAACCATCTATCAGCCGCAGTATGAAAAGCGTGGACTTCCCGGTGCGGTCTATGAGATCGTCGCCGCTGAGGATATTATCACGCAGGACGGCACTGTCCGAAATCAGAAGGGCGAGGTCGTAGACACCGTTACAACCGATGAAAACGGCACAGCGGTGAGCCGTGAACTCTATCTCGGCAAATACGAGGTTCGTGAGATCACTGCGCCCCACGGGATGGTGCTCAACCCGGAACCCCACTGCGTCGAGCTTGTCTACGCCGGTCAGAATGTTGCCGTAACAGAAACGGCGACTTCGTTCGAGAACGAGCGTCAGAAGGTGGAAATCAGCCTTGTAAAGTCCATCGAGCAGAATGAGCGCTTCGGCATTGGCACAAACGGTGAAATGAAGAATATCTCCTTTGGACTGTTCGCCGCCGAGGAAATCGTATCTGCAAGCGGCACTTCCATTCCCGCAAATGGTCTTGTTGAGATCATCTCTCTGAATGAGGACGGAACGGCGAAAATCAAGACTGACCTTCCTTTTGGAAGCTACTATGTGCAGGAGCTTGCTACCGACAGTCACTACAAGCTCTCCGATACCAAGTATCCCGTTATCTTTGGGTATGCCGGTCAGGATACGGCAGTTGTAAAGATTGCCGCTAACGACGGCAAGGCAATCGAAAATGATCTGATCTACGGTTCGGTTTCCGGCAAGAAGGTCGATGAAAACGGCAGTGCTCTCGGCGGTGCGCTGATTGGACTGTTCCGCACGGATGACGGCGAGTTTACAAAGGAAAACGCTCTGATGACTACCGTTTCCGCAGAGGACGGTAGTTTTGCTTTTGAGAGCATCCCTTACGGCACTTGGTATGTCCGTGAAATCGAACAGCCCGACGGCTTCGTGCTGGACGATACCATCTATTCCGTGACCATCGGCGCAGACGGTCAGGTCGTGGAGATTGAAATCGTCAACAAGTATGTCCGTGGAAACATCCATCTGACCAAGGTGGATTCCGAATATCCTGACAATAAGCTGACCGGAGCGACCTTTGAGGTCTATAAGGACAGTAACGCAAACGGCAAGCTGGACAGCGGTGATGAACTGCTCGGCACACTGACCGAAAAGGAAAAGGGCGAATACAGTATGAACGACTTGTTCTACGGTCGCTACTTCGTCAAGGAAACCAAAGCCCCGGAGGGTTTTGTCCTCGATACCGGCGTGTATGAAGTGATGATCGACACCAACGGCAAGACCTACGAGGTGGAGAACAAGGCAGGTGTTGGCTTCATCAATGAAGCTATGCGAGGCAACCTGAAAATCGTCAAGACCTCCTCTGACGGCAAGGTCAAGGGCTTCGCTTTCCGCATTACCGGAGCAAATGGCTATGACATTATCCTTGAAACCAACGACAAGGGTGAGATCTTCATTGACGAGCTTCGCATCGGGGACTACACCATTTCTGAGGTAAGCAACTCGGCTTCTTCGATGTATGTCCTGCCTGCCGACAAGAAGGCAACGGTCAAGCTCGGCTCCACCACCATTGTGGAGATGCACAATGTTCTGCGTGATACGCCTAAGACCGGCGATACCACCAATCTGCCGCTGCTTTATGCCCTTGCAGGACTGTCCGCAGTGGGCATTGCGGTGTGCGGCGTAATCGGCTTCAAGAAAAAGAAGAAGGAGGATCGTAACTAATGGAACCTAAAACCATCGTGGCTATCGTACTGGTAGCCTTTATCATCGGCGGCTTTATCTTCTTGCAGGTCAGAAAGAAAAACAAGAAGTGAGCTGATTATCCAAGGGGCGGAGCAAAACTCCGCCCCTTTTCTACTACCCGAAGGAGGGATTCAATGAATCAACAGAAAACGGTGGAAAGCCGGGTGCTTTCTATCTTGAAGGACTGTCCGAGAGCAAGGTTCGACGATATGATCCTTATTATGCACTACTACAACCGCTATGCGACTTATCTCAGAGCCGGCGAACTGCCTCTCAATGACCTTGCATTCAACTACAAAGTCTACGGACTGCCGTGCTTTGAAACCATCCGCAGAGCAATGTTGACCATCCTGCCGACTACAAGGGACGCTCTCTTTCCGTGTCGGATGTAGTCGAAATCAGGGGAAGTGATACCCTGAATCCCGGCTTCTACTTCGTGGACAGCATCGGGTTCAAGTCGATTTCTTTCGACAAATCGCTCTGCAAGGAGCCGGTAGAAGCAGGCAGCGGAAAGATTTCCGTCCTGCTTGTGGAGCCGAACAAGTACCCCAAGATGATTGAGATCGACGATACCTTGGAGGCAATGCAGGCGGTTGTCGGTGGCGACATTGAGGAATATATGCCCTTTGAAGATGAGGTCGCAATCATCTGCAATGAGGAGGGCAAGGTCAACGGACTGACCCCGAATCGGGCGGTTTATGAGGAGAACTCCCGTGAGATGCAGGACATTATTGGTAAACTTGGGTTTCTGATGATCTGTGCTATGGGTGCAACATTTTTAGCGTTAGGAACATTCGCTGCACTATATAGGGATGCTCCGGCAA
>ENA-UOJR01000971-UOJR01000971.1-human-gut-metagenome-genome-assembly--contig:-C115P-NODE-971-length-29812-cov-25.969755_pt1 | contig 29812 bp, 27 predicted proteins | sample MGYA00242354_ERZ723901 | MGnify/ENA metagenome assembly ERZ723901
CGCAGCCAACAGGAAATTGGCTGCGAGGAAATTGAAAACATTCTGAAAACAGCAGAAAAAAGTTGAAATTTTCCCTGAAAAACTGCAAAATCGGGCGGCAGGGGAGGGAAGACTCGCCCCAAAGCGCCCGACAAAAAAGCCCAACCGCTTTAAAACGGTTGGACATCTCTATAAGACGCACTTTGAAAATCGGTCATCGACTTTGCTGATTTTGCGCGATACAACAAAGAAAAGAGCCTGTGACATTCTTTATGTCACAGGCTCTTGGTGCGCCGGAAGAGACTCGAACTCCCGACCTTCTGATTCGTAGTCAGACACTCTATCCAGCTGAGCTACCGGCGCGGAACGTGTATTATAATACCATCCGTTCCCCCAAATGTCAAGCGTTTTTTCAAAAAAAGTTTTTACTTTTTTAAATTGGGCGGCAGGGCCGATTTCGGGGCCGTATGCTTGCAATTCGGGGGTAAACGTGATAAATTTATAACAACCACTATGCCGATTTTGAATCGCATCTGCCGGCGCTGCAAGATTGCGGCGCCGGCCCGGGAAAGGACATTCTACCATGACCAATACAGAACTGTTTGACCTCTGGCGCGCCCGCGCAGTGGAGGATCCTGACCTGCTCACCGAACTGGACGGCATCCGGGGTGATGCCGATGCCATCAATGACCGCTTTTACCGCGACCTGGCCTTTGGCACGGGCGGTCTGCGCGGCGTCATCGGCGCAGGCAGCAACCGCATGAATATCTACACCATCCGCCGCGCCACCCAAGGCCTGGCGGACTACATCAACGCCGCAGGCCTGCCTAAAAAAGTAGCCATCGGCCACGACAGCCGCCACAAGGGCGAGCTGTTCAGCCGCGAGGCCGCCCGCGTGCTGGCCGCCAACGGCATCACCGCCTACCTGTACCCCCGGCTGGAGCCCACCCCGGCGCTGTCCTGGGCTGTGCGCTATCTGGGCTGCGGCGCGGGCATCTGCGTGACCGCCAGCCACAACCCCGCCAAGTACAACGGCTACAAGGTCTATGGTGCCGACGGCTGCCAGATCACGCTGGAAGCCGCCGATGCCGTGCTGGCTGCTATCGACAAGCACGATTACTTCGATTCCATCGAGCTGACCGACTTTGACGCCGCCGTGGCCGCAGACAAGATCGTCTGGATCGACGACAAGTGTCTGCGCGACTTCGTGGATGCCGTACTGGCCCTGCGCCCCGGCAACGATGTCTCCAAACTCAAACTGGTCTACACGCCGCTGAACGGCTCCGGTCTGGAACCTGTCAAGATGCTGTTGGACCGCATGGGCGTGACCCAGGTCACCGTGGTGCCCGAGCAGGAGAAGCCGGACGGCTCCTTCCCCACCTGCCCCTACCCCAACCCAGAGATCCGCGAGGCCATGGAGACCGGCCTGAAGCTGTGCGACACCGTAAAGCCCGACCTGATGCTCGGCACCGACCCGGACTGCGACCGCATGGGTTCCGCCGTGCCGGACGGCAAGGGCGGCTATCGGCTCATCACCGGCAACGAGATGGGTGTGCTGCTGTTTGACTACATCTGCCGCACCCGCATTGGCAACGGCACAATGCCCAAGGACCCCGTGGCCGTGACTACCATCGTGTCCACCGACATGGCCACCCCCATCGCCAAAAAGTACGGCGTGGAACTGCGCCGTACCCTGACCGGCTTCAAGTTCATCGGTGAGCAGATCGGCTTCCTGGAGGCCGAGGGCCACCCCGAACGCTACATCTTCGGCTTTGAGGAAAGCTACGGCTACCTGTCCGGCGCACACGTCCGCGACAAGGACGCCGTCAACGCCGTAATGCTGGCCTGCGAGACCGCCGCCTACTACGCCGCCCAGGGCATGAGCCTGCTGGACGCTGTGAACGCACTGTACAGGGAGTTCGGTTTCTACCGCAACGCACTGGAAAGCTTTACCTTTGAGGGCGAGACCGGCATGCACAAGATGCAGGGCATCATGGCCGGGCTGCGCACCAGCGCCCCCAAAACCATTGCCGGGTACGAGGTCGCCGAAGTGGTGGATTACGACGCTGACGGCACCGGCCTGCCCCGCGCCGACGTGCTGGAATACCGCCTGGTCAACGGTGCCAAGCTGATGGTCCGTCCCAGCGGCACCGAGCCGAAGATCAAAGTATACCTGTCTGCTGTGGCTGACAGCGAGGAAGCCGCCGATGCCATCAACACCGCCATGGCAGATGCGGCCAAGGATTGGATGAAGTAAAGCTGTAAAATAAAAACGAAACCTCCTCTGAAACCGTAGGGGCGGATGCTTGCATCCGCCCGCGGGTCGATGCGAGCATCCGCCCGCGGGTCGATGCGAGCATCGACCCCTACAGATTCACGGGGAGGTTTTTATTTTATAGATTTATTTTCCGTACCGCGCCACGCCGGATTCGATCAAAATATCCGGTTCCAGCTTCAGGCCGGGCTTGCGGCCTTTTTGGGCTTCGGCCAAAAACAGCCAGGGCGTGCTGCCGGTGCGCTGGCGCACAAAGGCCAGTCGCTTGGGTTCCAGCCGGGCGGCGCGCAGGGCACACAGCACCTCTACCAGTTGGTCGGGACGCTGGCACAGCACAAAGCGGCCGCCATCCCGCAGAGCGCGGCGGGCGCACTGGGCCACATCCTCGGTGGTGCAGGTCACAGTGTGGCGGGCGGCGGCCCGCACCGGGTCGGGACTTTGGGGGCCTGCCGTAAAATAGGGCGGGTTGCAGGCAGCAAAATCATATTTTCCCTGCTCCGGCCCGGCGGCGCAAAACATCCGCAGGTCGCCCTGCACAGGGGTAATGTGGTCGATGCCATTCTCCGCCACGGCCTGAACACACAGGGCGCTGGCGTCAGGGTCCAGCTCCAGCGCTGTGCAGGGGCCGCGGTGCCCGGCATCGTGCCATAACAGCGAGATTATGCCGCACCCGCTGCACATGTCCAAGGCCCGCTCGGCCCGGCGGGGCTGGGCAAAGCGGCCCAGAAGCAGGGCATCGGTGCCAAAGGCGGCGCGAGGAGCGGTCAGCACTCTGGTGCCGTTATCCAAAATTTCTACACCGCTCATGCTTTATCCCGCAGCAGCGCGTATTTCATCAGGCCGATCTGGGTCTTGCTGTCCTTGATCTCGCCATGCAGCACCTTTTGCAGGGCTTCCTCAAAGGGCATGCGCACCACATCCAGGAATTCCCCGGCGTCCAGGTGCTGACCGCCCTTGTGCAGGCCGGTGGCGGCCCACAGATAAATCTTCTCGCTGTCATAACCCACAGTGGGGTAGACGACACCCAGGTCAATGTAGTTGTCGGCGGACAGGCCGCACTCCTCGCTCAGTTCCCGCTTGGCGGATTCAAATGGGTCCTCGCCGGGTTCCAGCTTACCGGCGGGCAGCTCCCAGATCTCCTCGCCCAGCGCGTAGCGGAACTGGCGGACCAGATAGATGCAGCCCTCGTTGTCGATGGGCAGCACGCAGGCGCCGCCGTGGTGGTGTACGACCTCTCGCAGGCTGGTGCGGCCGTCTTCCAGGCGGACGGTGTCCAGCGTAACGTGGATGACATGGCCGTCAAAGATCTCTTTGCTTTCCAGTTTGGTTTCGGTATGCGGCATGGGACAGCACTCCTTTTATTACAGTTTTTACAGCAGGCGCAGACAGAAATCGATATACTCCAGGGTATACCGCTGGGTACACACCAGGCTGGAATCTTTTAAATTGGACATATAATCGGCCAGCCGGTTGGCCAGCATGGCATCCCGCAGGGTGTATTCACGGCAAAAGCCCTCCTGCGGATCGTCGGACAAAGTGCAGAATGCCACGCTGCGGCCACGGAAGGCGGTCACCGTAATGTGGGGGTCCAGGGGAAAGGCCTCGGCACTGACGATGCGCAGCACAGCGGTGTTGTTCTCGCAGGCTGTGCGCATCCGCAGCAGCAGTTCCCGGCGGGCTTCCGGGGGCAGCGGCCCGGTCAGGGAGGCATCTACATCCACTATGCGGCCGGTGCGCACAAAATCCATCAGGCCGTCCTCGCTGAAATAGAACTCATACGGGGCGGTCAGCCAGGCCTGCATGTAGTCGGCCAGGCCCGGCATGGTTTCCAGCGCCGCCAACGCCTGGGGGGCATAGCGGCCGATCATTTCCATATCGATAAACTTGGAGACCGGCGGCTGGGCACGCATATAGCAGGCTTCGGTCTCGTTGTCCAGCAGCTGGTTGCCAAACGCCATGGCCTGCTCAAAACTGTGGGCGTCCGATGCCAGAGAGAAGATCACCGGTGCTTCCAGATACTGGCGGCTGAACTCCATGCGCAGGCACTGCACCACCGATGGCTCGGTCAGGCAGATGCACTTTTGCAGGTTGAGATCCATAAACACGACCACATCGGGGAACAGCACATAGACCGGCATCAGCAGACCGGGCAGCGGCCCGGCAGAAGGCGCACAGGAAAGCCGTGCCTCGTACTGCATTGAGCGCAGGACCAGAAAAGGCAGCGCCCGGGACACGGTGCGCACGTTGCCGATGAAATTCTCCTGTGCATCGTTATTGGTCACAAACCGCAGCAGATGCCATACCGGCTTTGGCGAAGCCTCGGCGGAAAAGGCACCGATGAGGATCGAACTGAGTGCGCGTTCCCCCACAAACGGGGAAAGCATCAGTGGGCGCTTTTCTTCGCTGCGCAGGTAGCGGGTCAGCAGCAGATGCAGCTGCTGTGTCACCGCCTGGTAGCCCTGGTAGCACCGGCTGGTGAAGGCGGCTTCCAGGTCGGCTTCGCTGCGGGGCATGGGGGCCAGTACATCATTCATCAGGTTGTCGCGGGAGCGCATCGCCGTCTGCAGCAGCTCGTACAGGGCTTCATCGGTACGGTGGGCCTGGGCGCCGCTGCGCAGTTCGTCGTATTGGGTGGTCAGGTGCTCGGCCTGGCGGGCGTTCAGGCCCAGGGCATGAATGAGCCGCTGCAGCTGGGCGCGGTTGGGCATCCGCTTGCCGTCCATTATTTTATATAAGGAAGATCGGTCGATCTGCGCCTGGCGGGCCAGTTCGGCCATCGTGCCGGGGTAGCGGTCCACCAGGATCTTCAAGCTTTTGCTCAGGTCATTCATGGGAGATTCTCCGTTGTTGGTTTGTTATCTGTATCATACCGCAAAGCGGGGAAATATGCAAATGTTGGTTTGCTTTGTTTTGCTGCTTTGGGCGGCTCTGCCTGCCTTGCGGCAGGGCCTAATATGACAGGCTGCATCCGTTAAGCCTGCCTTTTTTGGCCATAAGAGAGTACGCATAGCGGCTGAATGCTGTTAAAAAACGAGGGAAGCGCCGCATGACGGCGCGGAACGAAAGCCGCACGATAAAAAGCACCCATTTCAAACAATTTTCACTAAAAGCATTTTATTGTTGCGCAATTTATGTTATGATAAAATCAACTGATTTTCCGTGAATGGTGCATGCGTTATGATGAGTTACGAAGAATTCACCCAAAAGGAAGCCGCGCTGGAAAGCGCACCACGGGCAGAGCGCGAGGCGTTCTATGCGGAGATCCTGGAAAAGGAGACCGCCAAAACCGATGTACGGATGATGGCCTATTTCCATGCGGCGCTGCTGCATTACCGGGAGGGGGACTTCCGCGCCGCGCGGGAGATTCTGGAGCCGTTCGTCATCGACTACCAAAGCTATGCCTATCGCCCGGAGATCATCGCTTGTTTTAACCTGATGGGCGTGGCCGTTTACTGTGAGCGCTCCTATGCCCTGGCTCGCTTTTATATCCATGAGGGTCTGAAGATTGCGCGGGAAAACCACGAGATCAGCCGCTATTCCTACGAGTACAATAACCTCGCTGTGACCTACCTGGCCCAGCACGAATATGAAAAGGCGCTGGAGGCCATCCGCGAGGCCGAACGTCATCTGCCCGATTCGGACCGGGAAATGCACGCCTACATCTACCGCAATCTGTCCGAGATCTGCTGCCATCTGGACCGCCTGGACGAAGCGCAGGCCGCGCTGACCCGCTGTGTAGAGGAGTACGACGGCAGGACCCTGCTGCCGGATGACATTCTTCTGGTGGAAATGCTGCTGTACTACAAGCTGGGCGATGCCGAGCGCTACGAAAAATGCAGGGCTGAAGTCTGGCAAAAGCTGCCCGCCATGCATGCAGCCGAGTTCGGCAATACGGCCAACAACCTGTTTGCCTGCGAGATGGACGCCGGGAACTACCCGCAGGTCGAGCGCATCCTGACGGCCATGGACGACTACCTGGTCCGCAACCCGGGCGAAAGCGCGGTCAATGCCTACGCCCAGGCTGCGCCCGGCACTTACCAGGCCATTTTGATGGATCTGATGATGCCGGTCATGGACGGCTACGCCGCCACCCGCGCCATCCGCAGTTCCGGCCGCCCCGATGCGGGGACCATCCCCATCATTGCCATGAGTGCCAACGCCTATGCCGAGGATGTGCAGAAATGCCTGGACACCGGCATGAACGCCCACATCAGCAAGCCGCTGTATAAGGACGTTATGCTGGAGACGATCGAGCGGTTTGTATAAAAGGATAAAAGCGAAAACGACCGTGCCTTACAAAGGGTACGGTCGTTTCCGTTGGTATAGGAAAATAAGGGCAATACCGCATAATTCTAAGTGCCGATACGGCGAGCGAGGTGCGGCAGATGCTAAGCCAAAAGCGCAGATAATACTTTGTGTATTATCGAGCATTTTGGCAACGCAGATGCCGTGCCGCAACCGCCGGAGCGGTGCTTAAGCCGTTAGGCGGGAATTGTGCGGTGTTGCCTAAGGGAATGGTAAGATTGGCCCGCGTCAGACGATCTTGCGGGACTTGTGGACACCGGTCTTCAGGAACTCGACCCACTCGGCCACGTTGACGGCATGGTCGCCCAGGCGCTCCAGATACTTGGCGATCATGAACAGGTCCAGCGCGGTCTCGGCGTCGTCGGGGTGGGCGGCGATGTACTGGGCGATCTCGCGGCTGATCTTGGAAAACATCGCGTCGCAGTCATCGTCCCGGGCAATGACCTGGGCGGCGGTGGATAGATCCACCTGCACGTAGGCGCCAATGGCGGTCTTGACCATGTTCAGCGCCACATCGCCCATTTTATACAAATCATCCATTACGCCCACAGCGGCAGCGCCCTCGGGGTGGAGATGCAGGGTGATCTCGGCAATGTCGCTGGCCTGGTCGGCAATGCGCTCAATGTCGGTGACCATTTTTAATGCGGTAGAAACTTTGCGCAGGTCGCCCGCCACCGGCTGCTGCCGCAGGAAAAGCGTTAAGCAGCGGTGCTCGATCTCATGCTCGGCGGCGTCGATCTCGCTGTCCCGGGCAATAACACTGCGGGCCAGCTCGGCATCGCCGGTGCGCAGGGCTGTCATGGCGCTTTCAATGGCGCCGCCCGCGGCGTGGCCCATGCGGGCCAGCATCGTATCCAATGCCATCAGTTCGGCATCATACATTTTGCGTAAACTGGTTCCCATTTGGCTCATCCTCCCTGTATCAACCGAAACGGCCCGAGATGTAATCCTCGGTGCGCTTGTCCACGGGCGTGGCGAATACGCGCTCGGTGGGGCCCATCTCGACCAGCTCACCCAGCAGGAAAAACGCCGTCTTATCGCTGATACGCGCGGCCTGCTGCATGTTGTGGGTGACCATGACGATGGTGTACTTTTCTTTCAGCTCCGTCGCCAGTTCCTCGACCTTGGAGGTGGAGATAGGGTCCAGGGCGCTGGTGGGTTCATCCATCAGCAGCACTTCCGGCTCCACAGCCAGGGCGCGGGCGATGCAAAGGCGCTGCTGCTGGCCGCCGGACATGCCCAGGGCGCTCTTGTTCAGGCGGTCCTTGACTTCGTCCCAGATGGCGGCGTCCCGCAGGGATTTTTCCACAATCTCATCCAGCCGGGCCTTGCTGCGCACACCATGGGTGCGGGGGCCGTAGGCGATATTATCGTAGATGGACATGGGGAAGGGGTTGGGCTTCTGGAACACCATGCCCACCCGCTTACGCAGGACGTTGACGTCCATCTTATCTTTATAGATGTCCACTCCGTCCAGTTTGATGTCGCCGGAGATGCGGCAGCCCTCGACCAGGTCGTTCATACGGTTCAGACTTTTTAAAAAGGTAGACTTGCCGCAGCCGGAAGGGCCGATGAAGGCGGTGATTTCACGCTCCGGGATATTGATGCTGATATTTTTCAGCGCATGAAAGTTGCCGTAGTATAAGTCCATGTTGGAGACTTCAAATTTATTCACAGGTATCCTCCTCGTGATGACCGCGATGCCGTTGTGTAGGGGCCGATGCTCGCATCGGCCCGCGGGCGCACACTGTGTACCCCTACAAGCAGCGCAGTGTTACTTCTTCGCCAGCTTGCCGGCGATAAAGCCGGACAGGCAGTTGATGGCCAGCACCAGTACCAGCAGCACCACGGCGGTGCCGTAGGTCTCGTTGATGTACAGGCCCTCGTTGGAGAGCAGGTACATATGCACGGCCAGCGTGCGGGTAGAGCTGAAGATGCTCTTGGGGATCTGGGGCATCGAGCTGGCGGTGTAGATCAGCGCAGCGGTCTCGCCCACGATGCGGCCCGTGGCCAGGATAACGCCGGACAGGATGCCGGGCATGGCGCTGGGCAGTACGATGGTAAACACGGTGCGCAGCTTGCCCGCACCCAGGCCGAAGCTGCCCTCGCGGTAGGAGTCCGGCACGGCGATGAGCGCTTCCTCGGTGGTACGCATGATGACAGGCAGCACCATAATGGCCAGCGTGAAGGCACCTGCGATCAGCGAGTAGCCCCAGTGCAGCTGGGTGACGAAGAACAGCATGCCGAACAGGCCGTACACGATGGACGGGATGCCCTGCAGGGTCTCGGTGGTCAGGCGGACCAGACGCACCAGCTTGCTGCCGCGGTGGGCGTACTCCACCAGCCAGATGGCGGCAAAGATGCCCAGCGGCGTAGCAATGACCAGCGAGAAGGCGGTCATCAGCAGCGTATTGATGAGGGCGGGCATCAGCGAAACGTTCTCGCTGTTATATTCCCAGGCGAAGAGGGAGGGTTTGAGGTTGGGGATGCCGTTGACCAGGATGTATCCGATGAGGAACAGCAGCACAGCGGCGGTCAGGGCAGCAGCCAGCCCCACCAGGCCGCGCAGCAGGGCGGCCTGCACGCGGGCGGCGGTGCGGTTGCGGCCCCCGTTGGGGTAGATGGCTTTGGCGGCGGCACGGCTCATGTCTGGCACAGCAGTGCCGTTGTTGGCAATGGTATCAGGCATGGTCCTTGCCTCCTTTCAAAACGCTGAAGCAGAGGTTGATCAGGAGAATGAAGACGAACAGCACGACGCCGGTGGCGATCAGTGCTTCGCGGTGCAGGTCGGTGGAGTAGCCCATCTCGATGACGATGTTGGAGGTCATCGTGCGCAGGCCCTGGAACAGTCCCTTGGGCATCCAGGTCTGGTTGCCGGCGACCATCACGACGGCCATCGTCTCTCCGATGGCGCGGCCAATACCCAGGATGACGGCGGACAGCACGCCGGACTTGGCGGCGGGCAGCACGGCGTAGAACACGCTGCGCTCATGGGTAGCGCCCAGGGCCAGGCTGCCCTCGTAGTAGCTTTCGGGCACGGCGTCCAGGCTGGTCTTGCTGACGGTGATGATGGTGGGCAAAATCATGATGCCCAGCAGCACGCTGGCAGTGAACAGGCTCATGCCCTTGCCGTTCTTGACGTGCAGCACTGTTTTGAAAAAGTCGCTCTTGACCATGGCCTGCACAGCGGGCACCAGCACGATCATGCCGAAGAAGCCGTACACGACCGAGGGAATGCCGGCCAGCAGCTGCACGGCAGGCAGCATCACTCGCTTGATGGCGGGCGTGGAAAACCGGGACAGGTAGATGGCGGTGAGCAGACCGATGGGCACCCCCACAATGATGGCCCCGGCGGTGACGTACAGCGAGCCTAAGATCATGGGCAGGATGCCGTAGATGTCGTTGCCGGGCTTCCAGGTGGTGCCCAGCAGGAACTTCAGCGGGCCGATCTTGCCGATGGTGGGCAGGCCGTTAGCAAACAGGAACACGCAGATCAGCACGACGGCTAAGATCGAGATGCAGGCGCAGGCAGTAAAAACGGCCTGCATAATGCCTTCCCGCAGATGAGCGGTCTTCATTTCCCTATACACTCCTTTTATCACATAAAGGCTCCCCCTGAGGGGAGCTGGCTTGCCGAAGATCGGTACCGTTGCCGGATAGAGGTTGTTGGGGCGAACATTGTTCGCCCGCCCACTTGGCGTTGCAACCCGTTCCGGGAAAGGCCGCTCACAAGGCAAACGGCCACGGGCGAACACTGTTCACCCCTGCAGAGCACGTTTTGAAAGCCTGAGCAACACCCTCAAAAGGGGAGCCTATTCAAATTACTGCAAATCGCTCCAGACGGTCAGCTCGCCGGTGTAGATGCCCTTGATCTGGTCAACGGTCAGATCCTCAACAGAATTGACGGGGTTGACGACGACGGCGATGCCATCCTGGGCCAGGACGGTGGAAACGGCACCGCCCTCTGTCTCGGAATCTTTCAGCTCGCGGCTGGCCATGCCGATGGTGTAGCTGCCATCCAGCGCGCCGGAAACACCGGTGGTGGAATCAGAGGTCAGCAGTTCCAGCTCGGCGTTGGGGTTCACGGTCTTGTAAGCTTCGATCAGCTTTTCCATCAGCGGAGAGACGGAGGAGGAACCGCCAACGGTGATCTTGCCTTCCGGCTGGGCGGAGGTGTAATCCTCGCCCTCGCTGCCAACGTAGCCTTCCTCGGTGGCCAGAGCCTGGCCGTCCTTGCTCAGGCAGTAGGCGATGAAGTCAACGGCCACGGGGTCGGTGGCTTCGCCGTTGGTCACGATGTTGAAGGGACGGGCCAGGGTGTAGCTGCCGTCCTTGACGGTCTCGGCAGAAGCCTCGATGCCGCCGACCTTGACGGCTTTGACGGAATCGTTCAGGGAGCCAAGGCTGATATAGCCGATGGCGGTCTCATCGTTGGCGACGGCAGTCATGACGCCGTTGGTGCTGGACTGGATGGCAGCGGCCTCGGTGGTGTTGTCGACCTTCTGGCCGTCGGCGTTCTTTTCCTCCACGCCGGTCAGCTCAATAAAAGCACCGCGGGTGCCGGAACCGTCCTCACGGGAGATGACGGTGATGTCCTGGTCGGTGTCGAAGTCAGCAGCGGCTTCGCTCTCGGCCGGGGCGGCCTCGCCGGAAGCAGCCTCGGAAGAGGCGGTGCTCTCAGAAGCAGCGGGGGTGGAATCGGCGGCGGAGCTGCCGCAGGCGGCAAGGCTCATCATCATAGCAGCGGCGGTAACAACAGCAGCAACAGATTTGCGTTTCATAGATGTACTTCTCCTTTGCCCAAAGAGGCATTGCATTGCGGCACACAGGCCGGTACCGGGTTTTCCCGGGTACAAGGCTATTGTACTGCGCCGCCGGGGCGGTTTCGACCATAGTCAGGTACAATCCCCGTAAAGCTTGTGAAAAGCAGGCAGCTGTTTTGCAAAAAAGCTGTAAAATTGGTAAAGTTTTGGGTCATATCCCAGCGGCTGTACAGTTTATATAAGGTAATAGACGACAAAATGTACGAAGAAACGGCATTTTACACAAACTTTACAAAACCTTTACGCATCTCTGCTGGTGAAATGCCCCCGAAACCAGCTATAATATACAACGGTATAGAGAAATAAAAGCAGCACCGCATAGGCCTGCGTTTTGGGCGCGGGGAACGGCGGCGCTGCCTAAAAAGAGAATGGACGTGTAATCCGATGACCATTTTTAATGTGTTCACCCTGATGGGCGGCATCGCTATGTTCCTGTATGGCATGGACCTGATGGGCAAGGCGCTGGAGCAGACCGCCGGCAGCAAATTGCAGGGCATCCTCTCCACCATGACTTCCAGCCCCATCCGGGCGCTGCTGCTGGGCGTAGCGGTCACCGCCGTTATTCAGTCCAGCGGCGCCACCACCGTTATGGCGGTCGGCTTCGTCAACTCCGGTCTGATGGAACTGCACCAGGCCATCGGCGTCATCATGGGTGCCAACATTGGTACCACTGTTACCGGCTGGCTGCTGTCTTTGTCGGGCCTCGAGGGCGAGAGCTTTATCACCAAAATGCTCAACCCCAATGCCTGGAGCCCGATCCTGGGCTTCATCGGCATCTGGCTGTATATGGTCGGTAAGGACCGCAAGCGCGGCGTAGGCAAGATCCTGCTGGGTTTCGCCATTCTGATGGCCGGCATGAACACTATGTCCAACGCCATGTCTCCCCTGGCCGATGAGCCCTGGTTCATGAATCTCTTCCTCAGCTTCAGCAACCCGGTGCTGGGCGTCATTGCCGGCGCTGTGCTGACTGCCGTGCTGCAGTCGTCCTCGGCGGCGGTGGGCATCCTGCAGGCGCTGACCAGCACGGGTGCTGTCACCTACTCCGCCGCCGTGCCCATCATCATGGGCCAGAACATCGGCACCACCGTTACAGCGCTGATCTCCTCGGCCGGTGCGAACAAAAACGCCAAGCGCACTGCCTTCGTCCATCTCTATTTCAACGTCATCGGCACCATCATCTTCCTGTTCGGCTTCTACGGCCTGCATGCGCTGATCAGTTTCAGCTTCTTTAATGCGACGGCCAATACCTTCGGCATCGCCATGGTGCATACCATTTTTAACATAGTCACCACCGCCATCCTGCTGCCCTTCAACCGCCTGCTGGAAAAGCTGGCCATCATGACCGTACCCGACTCCCCCGCCGACAAAAAGCAGGAGAACTCCCTGCTGGATGATCGTCTGCTGGCAACTCCGTCTGTGGCTGTCGCCCGCGCCATGCTCACCGGCGGCGATATGGCCGAGATCTGCCGCACCTCGCTGCTGCAGGCCATGTCCACCACTCATAAGTGGAACGATGCCATCGCCGACGAGGTCGAGCGCAAAGAGGACGCCGTCGACCATTACGAGGACGTGCTGGGCACCTACCTGGTCAAGCTCAGTGCCAAGCATCTCTCCACCGACGATAACCGCACGATCAACACCCTGCTGCACACCATCGGCGATTTCGAGCGCGTCTCGGACCATGCCGTCAACCTGATCAAGACGGCTGAGGAGATCCGCGATAAATCCATCCAGTTCAGCGAGGAAGCCCTGGGCGACTTGGGCGTGCTGGAAGCCGCTGTGCAGGACATCGTCAACCGCACCGTCGATGCCTTCCAGAAGGGCGACGTCTACGCCGCCGGCAAGATCGAGCCGCTGGAGCAGGTCGTGGACGGTCTGGTGCGCGAGGTCAAGACCCGCCATATCGCCCGCCTGCAGGCTGGTGTATGCACCATCGAGTACGGCTTTGTGCTGGATGATCTGCTGACCAACTACGAGCGTATCGCTGACCACTGTTCCAACATCGCTGTTGCAATGATCGAGGTCGCCGCCGATAAGTTCGATACCCACGAGTACCTGGCTTCCGTCAAGCATGGCGGCAGCGTGAAATTTGAGCAGCGGTACGAGAAATACCGCGGCCGCTATACCTTCCCGCCGGAGACTTACGCCGAGATGCAGCCTGTTTCGGCCCCCGGCAACGCGGAAGAAGACGCATAACCGAAAGGGGCTGGGCGCATGGCCCGGCCCCTGTTTTTGTAAGAGAGGGGAACTTATATGATCTACATTGTGGAGGATGACGCCAGCATCCGCGAACTGGAACAGTATGCCCTGCAAACCAACGGCTACGAGGCCGCCGGCTGTGAGGACGCCGCCAGCTTTTGGGCCGCCATGCACCAGGCCCGGCCGGAACTGGTCATCCTGGACGTGATGCTGCCCGATGAGGACGGCTACCAGATCTTATCCAAGCTGCGGGACGACCCTGCCACCCAGACACTGCCGGTCATCATGGTCACCGCCAAAACCAGCGAGATCGACGTCGTCAAGGGGCTGGACCACGGCGCGGACGATTACCTCTGCAAGCCCTTCGGCATTATGGAGTTTATTTCCCGGGTCAAGGCCGTGCTGCGCCGCGCCGCGGCAGCCGCCCCGGCCCCTGCGCCCAAGACGCTGCAGTTCGGCGGCATCGTCATCGACGATGTAGCCCGCACCGTCAAGGCCGACGGCGTGCCTGTGGAGCTCACCTTTAAGGAATACGCGCTGCTGCATCTGTTTTTGGAGCATCCCGATCAGGTGTTGGCCCGCGAGCGCATCATGAAAGAAGTCTGGGACACCGATGACCTGCTGGAATCCCGCACCATCGATATGCATGTGCGCACCCTGCGCCAAAAGCTGGGCGCTGCGGGCGAGGCCATCCGCACCGTGCGCAAGGTGGGCTACAAGCTGAGCACGGAGGGCACCGATGAGTGACGAACAACAAAAAGAAAAGCGCCCCCTGAGCATGACCCGCCGCTACCGCCGCGGGCTGGTCATCGTGGGCCTGCTGTGCATGATGGTTACGCTGGCAATCGCCACCGTACTGTTCCAGCGCAGCTACACCGTGCGGGTGGATAAGTACCTGAGCCAGATCTGCGACAGCGTGGCCGCCGGATACAAAGCCCAGCCCACCCATGATGCCGTGACCCTGGCCAACCTGCTGCCCGAGAGCGACACCTCCCTGCGCTTTAGCTTAATTGATGGCGGCGGCACTGTGCTGTATGACAGCGAGGCCGCCGCGGGCGTGGTCTATGACAAGGACGGCAAGGTCTACGCCGTGGATGCCCCCGACCTTCCCAGCCATGCCGACCGCCCGGAGTTCATCGCTGCTATGGCCGACGGCAGCGCCAGCGCGACCCGCGAAAGCCAGACCATGCAGGAAGAGACCCACTACTACGCCCGCCGCATCGTCACCCCGGAAGGCACCCAAGTGCTGCGTGTGGGCGAGGACGTGGCCAATATCTGGGGCCTGAGCGCCGACACCCTGCCGCTGCTCTGCGGTGCGGTGGTGGTCATCCTGCTGGCCACGGCGGTGCTGGCCTGGTGGCTGACCCGCCGCCTGGTGCAGCCCATCAACCATCTGGCTGAAAGCCTGGATACCATCGAGGCGGACGTTCCCTATGAAGAACTGATCCCCCTCGCGCGCACCATCCAGACCGACCGCAAACTGCGGGAGGATAACGAGACGATGCGCCGGGAGTTTACCGCCAACGTCAGCCACGAGCTGAAGACTCCGCTGACCAGCATTTCCGGCTACGCCGAGCTGATCGAGACCGGCATGGCCAAGCCCGCCGATGTGCCCACCTTTGCAGCGCGCATCCATAAAGAGGCGCAGCGCATGATCGCGCTGGTCAGCGATATTTTGCAGCTGAGCGAGCTGGACAGCACCCAAGCCAGCCAAAGCCGGGAAAAACCGGCGGAGATGGCGCCGGTGGACCTGGCCGCGCTTCTCAAGGAGACTGCCCAGAACATGACGGTCAACGCCCGCAAGGCCTACGTAACGCTGCAATACAGCGCCCAGCCCGCCACCGTGCAGGGCAGCAAGGACCTGCTGGCTGAGCTGGCCACCAACCTGTGCGACAATGCCATCCGCTACAACCAGCCCGGCGGCCATGTGGAGCTGCGCTGCGGCACCGGCCCCGACGGCCCCTGGCTGCAGGTAGAGGATAACGGCATCGGCATCCCCCAGGACAGCCAGGCCCGCGTGTTTGAGCGGTTCTACCGCGTGGATAAAAGCCGCAGCAAGGCCACCGGCGGCACCGGCCTGGGGCTGGCCATCGTCAAGCATATCGCCCTGCTGCACCACGCCCGCATCGACCTGCAAAGCCAGGTCGGCAGCGGCACCACCATCAAGGTGACGTTCCCGAAGGCATAATAACAATAAAAAAGGCTCAAAGGTCTGCGCTTTTATTATTTATAGTGGTTTTCCCTATACGGTACGGACGCGGAAAAGTCAAAACAAAAAAGTGCGCCGCAGAGCGTTTCCACTCTGCGGCGCACTTTATATCAGGTCAGGTCCGCTGACGAAGGAACTGTTACTGGATCTCGATCAGCGTGGTGGGCTTTTCGGGAATCTGCTTGTCAGCCTTGGGCAGCTTCAGCTCCAGGATGCCGTTCTCGAACTTGGCGGCAACATCGGTGGGCTTCAGGTTCTCGCCTACATAGAAGCTGCGGGCACAGCTGCCGGTGCAGCGCTCCTGGCGGATGTAGCGGCCCTCGTTGTCCTTCTCGTCCAGATCCTCACTGCGGTTGGCGGTGATGGTCAGGTAGCCGTTCTGCAGGTCCAGCTTGACGTCCTCTTTCTTGAAGCCGGGCAGATCAACAAAGACATCGTAGCCATCCTTCGTCTCGCGCACATCGGTCTTCATCACATTGGCGCTGCGTTTGCCAAACATGTGGCGGGGCTGCATGCTGTGCATAGCGCGGTCGAAGTCGCGCTCCCAATTATCGTTAAACAGGTCATCCATCAAATCATCATTGAACATATACGGAACCATCATCATAAGTCATTCCTCCAATTCTCATCGGCCGCTTATTAATATAAGCGGTGGACTTTTGCGATTCTGGTTTTTCTTTTTTGTTCTTGGGGGTTCTTTTCCCTTCGAACACCCTCAGTATAGCACAGAAATTAGCACTGTCAAGCGCGGAGTGCTAATGTTTACAACCCATGCAATGTTTGTTCACAAAATATGCGATTCTGGCCAGAAATTGCCCACTTTCGGCAACAAATGCTGAAGTGTACTAAAAATTTAACGAATTTTTTATTGCTTTTGCGGCGGAAATCTGTATAATAAGAACTAAGGTGAGGAAGTAGCGGGCTGGGCTCCTCATACCGCGAAAAGTGGTGTGCGCACCACTTGGATCACAGCCCAAAACAGACTGATAGAGAAAGAGGTATCTGCATCATGGCAAAGTTGGATTTGACCAAGTATGGCATTACCGGCACGACTGAGATCGTGCACAACCCCTCTTACGAAATGCTGTTCGAGGAGGAGACCAAGCCTGAGCTGACTGGTTACGAAAAGGGCCGGGTCAGCGAGCTGGGCGCTGTCAATGTTATGACCGGCGTTTACACCGGCCGCTCCCCCAAGGATAAGTACATCGTCATGGACGAGAACTCCAAGGACACTGTCTGGTGGACCAGCGACGAGTACAAGAACGATAACCATCCCATGAGCGAGTCCACTTGGGCTACCGTTAAGGATATCGCCAAGAAAGAGCTGTGCAACAAGCGCCTGTTTGTTGTTGATGCTTTCTGCGGCGCCAACAAGGATACCCGCATGGCTATCCGCTTCATCGTGGAAGTGGCCTGGCAGGCACACTTTGTTACCAACATGTTCATCAAGCCCTCTGCTGAGGAGCTGGAGAACTTCGAGCCTGATTTCGTTGTTTACAATGCCTCCAAGGCTAAGGTCGAGAACTATAAGGAACTGGGCCTGAACAGCGAGACCTGCGTTGCCTTCAACATCACCAGCCATGAGCAGGTCATCATCAACACCTGGTACGGCGGCGAGATGAAGAAGGGCATGTTCTCCATGATGAACTACTTCCTGCCGCTGAAGGGCATGGCTTCCATGCACTGCTCCGCCAACACCGATAAGGAAGGCAAGAACACCGCCATCTTCTTCGGTCTGTCCGGCACCGGCAAGACCACCCTGTCCACCGACCCGAAGCGTCTGCTCATCGGCGATGACGAGCACGGCTGGGACGACAACGGCGTCTTCAACTTCGAGGGCGGCTGCTACGCCAAGGTCATCAACCTGGATAAGGACTCCGAGCCTGACATCTACAACGCCATCAAGCGCAACGCTCTGCTGGAGAATGTCACCCTGGATGCCGAGGGCCACATCGATTTCGCCGACAAGAGCGTTACCGAGAACACCCGTGTTTCCTACCCCATCAACCACATCAAGAACATCGTTCGCCCGATCTCTTCTGCACCTGCAGCCAAGAATGTCATCTTCCTGTCTGCTGATGCTTTCGGCGTTCTGCCCCCGGTCAGCATCCTGACCCCCGAGCAGACCCAGTACTACTTCCTGTCTGGCTTCACCGCCAAGCTGGCCGGCACCGAGCGCGGCATCACCGAGCCCACCCCGACCTTCTCCGCCTGCTTCGGTCAGGCCTTCCTGGAGCTGCATCCCACCAAGTACGCTGAGGAACTGGTCAAGAAGATGCAGAAGTCCGGCGCCAAGGCTTACCTGGTCAACACCGGCTGGAACGGCACCGGCAAGCGCATCTCCATCAAGGATACCCGTGGTATCATCGATGCTATCCTGAGCGGTGCTATCAACGAGGCCCCCACCAAGAAGATCCCGCACTTCGACTTCGAGGTTCCCACCTCTCTGCCCGGCGTTGATCCCGCCATCCTGGACCCCCGCGACACCTACAAGGATGCCGCTGAGTGGGAGACCAAGGCTGTCGATCTGGCCAGCCGCTTCATCAAGAACTTCGCCAAGTACGAAGGCAACGAGCACGGCAAGGCCCTGGTCGCCGCCGGCCCGAAGCTGTAATGTAAGCGTAGCTGCTTAGTTAATAAGTAGAACACCCCCGCACGATTACTCGTGCGGGGGTGTTTTGTATAAAAGGCTTCCCTTGAGAGGAGCCTTTAGCGTGTTGCCGCCGCCACCATCTCCAACTCCTCCAAATAAATGCAGTTGGCGATGGTGTTATTCTTCACGGCTTCGATTGCCTCTTCCAGCCCGAACCACCGCACGTAGTCGATCTCCTCTTTCTGCACGGTGAAATCCTCGGCGTTCTTGTCCAGCCACAGGCAGAATACCTTGCTGACCTGGTTATCTTTAAACAGCCTGCCGTGGAAAACGTCCTCAAAGGTAAAGTGCCGCACGCCGCACTCCTGCAAAGCATCGGCAGGCAGGGTCACGCCAAGCTCCTCCCGCAGTTCCCGCAGGGCCGACTCCACAAAATCGCACCCGGCGGGAATGTGCCCGGCCGAGGAAATGTCGTAGCAGCCTGGGAAGGAATCCTTCGCCTGGCAGCGCATTTGCAGCAGCACTTCCACGCGGCCCGCATGCCGCCGCAAGATCCACACGTGGGAGGTGCGGTGCCGGATGCCCTCGGCATGGGCCACGGCGCGGGGTACGGTCTGCCCGGTGGGGCGGCCCTGCTCGTCCACAATATCCAAAATTTCCGCCATAATGGGGCGCTTCCTCTCTTTTGCAAATTATCCCCCAGTATAGCACCGGGAGCGGCAGAGTGTCAATTCCCCAAGGTATTCCCAGTTGACAGGTATGATATAATAAAAGCAGCAAAATCAAGAGAGGTGTTTTCTATGCGCAAAAATTTTGGTGCGAAGGCGTTCAGCTATCCCCAGCCCGTTTTCATCATTGCAACGTACAATGATGACGGCTCTGCCGATGCCATGAATGCGGCCTGGGGCGGTATCAGCGATACCACCGAACTGTCCGTTTGCCTGAGCGAGGGCCACAAGACGGTCAAGAACCTGCTGCGTACCGGCGCGTTTACCGTCAGCATGGGTGACGCCAAGCATGTAGCCGCCTGCGATTATGTGGGCATTGCCTCCGGCAACAACACCAGGGATAAGCTGGCCAAGGCGGGCTTCACCGTCAGCAAGAGCGAGAGCGTGGATGCCCCTGTCATCAACGAGCTGGCCGTCTGCATGGAATGCACGGTCAAGAGCTACGACCCCGAGACAGGCCTCCTGGTGGGCGAGATCGTCAACGTCAGCGTGGACGAATCCGCCATGACGGACGGCAAGGTAGACGTGGCCAAAGTTGCTCCCATCACCTTTGACCCCTTCAACAACGCCTACCACGTTTTGGGCGAGAAGGTCGGCAACGCCTTCTCCGACGGCATGGCCCTGCGGTAAAAACAGCGATAGTACAAGTAAAAGAGGTCTGCCCCATGCAAAGGGCAGGCCTCTTTTTGCGTTTAAAAATTACAGCACACTGCGCAAAAACTCCGCCAGACAATTGGCCGCAGCGCGGTGGGCGGCGGCACCGGGGTGCTGTCGGGCACCGATGGTATCGCCCCTTGCCTCGGGCAATTCCAGCAGATACACCCGCTCATCACCGCTGACGGTGCGGTATTGGTCCAGCCCGTCCCGCAGCAGCGGCAGCAGACCGCTGCCCAGCATGCCGTAAGCCCACACGATGACAGCGTGGGGGTTGTGCTTGCGTACCAACGCCAAAAAGTTTCGCACAGCCGCCGCCAGCCGGGCAGCATCGGCAGGGGCAAAGCTGCCGTCATCGGCCAGGGTTTGCTTAAAGCTGCGGCCGGTCTCCGGGTCCACCCAGGGCGGATTGTGGAAGGCGTTCCAGTCGTTGGTGCCCAGGTTGAGGATGACCGCATCGGCGGGCCAGGCGGCAAAATCATAGGGCTGCTGCGCCCCCAGCGCGGCGTTGCGCTTCCCCGCTGCCAGGCCACACACCTGGGTATAGCAGGGGGCCAGTGTGCAACGGGGATCGTTGTCCCAGCCGGAGACCAGCCCCCAGCCGCTGGCCGATACTACGCGGTACTCGGCGCCCAGGGCGTCGGCCGTCATGCGGCCGTAGTGGTTCTCGGCCGAGAAAAAGGTGCTGATCCAATCGGTCTCGCACACCGCGCCGATAGCCCCCTCGCCACTGGTGATGCTGTCGCCGATGAACTCCAGCCGGCAGCGCGGCGCTGGCAGGGGCAGAAACTCGCCACCCGCATGGCAGATAGCGGTAACTTGCAGCAGGTGGGCCGGGTCCTCAGACATCGCCTGCACGTCCTTCAGCAGCCGCACATGCTTGGCCCGCCCCGGTGCGGCCCCGCGGAATATGCACATCCGGCTGGTTCCGGGGTTCACCGCAAAGCGGCTGATCCACGCGCCGTCCAGCTCTACGCTGACCCAGGGTTCCATGGTGTCGTAGTCGGCATTCAGCTCTACCCAAAGCTCGCTGCCGGTAAACAGCAGCTCAATACCCGACCCGGTCCAGAACAGCGTCAGCGGGTCCGTTCCGGCACAGCGCCCCAGCACCCGCACCTGCGGCAGGGTGGACAGCGGGGATATGGTAAGGTTTTGCATGGTAGTCCTTTCAATGGTTAACATCCCAATTTGTAGCGGCGATTACATCAGTGGGCTGAACAATCTAAACACGCACTGCACGCCGCGCAGGGCCAGACTGCGCTGGCCGCTGTACTGGGGCGTTACGTTCTCGCACTGGGGGAACAACGCCTCAAAATCTGCCCGCACATCCTGTACGGCCTGGCAGCCGCAGAACCAGCAGCCATTCTCAAAATGCAGGTACAAACTGCGGTAATCCAGGTTGATGGTGCCCACTGCGGCGGCCTTGTCGTCGGCCACAAACTGCTTGGCGTGGATGAAACCGGGCGTGTACTCGTAGATTTGCACGCCGCCCGCGGCCAACCGCGCATAGTAGCTGCGGGTGACCGAAAAGATCAGCTTTTTATCCGGGATGCCCGGCGTGATGATCCGCACATCCACGCCCCGCTGGGCCGCCAGCACCAGCGCCCGCTGCATCTCGTCGCTCAAGATCAGGTAGGGCGTGGTGATGTATACATACCGCTGGGCGCTGTTGATAAAGTTGAGGTAGACATCCTCGCCCACCCGCTTGTCGTCCAGCGGGTTGTCGGCGTAGGGCAGCACAGTGGCAGCCTCCCGGGCGGTGTAGCGGATGGCAGGCAGATAGGGCTCGATGGCCGGCATTTCTTTCTGCGTCGTACCCCACATCTCCAAAAAAATCAGCGTCAAATTGCGCACGGCGTCGCCCTCCAGCCGCACGCCGGAGTCCTTCCACCGGCCGTAGGGGTGGGTCAGGTTGAAGTATTCGTCCGCCAGATTGTAGCCGCCGGTGTAGCCGACCTGCCCGTCAATGACAGTGATCTTGCGGTGGTCGCGGTTGTTCATAAAGACGTTCAGCACCGGCACGATGGGGTTGAATACCCGGCACTGGATGCCCCGCTGCTGCAGCTTTTTGGCAAAGGCGGTGTCCACAAACCCGATGCTGCCCATGTCGTCGTAAAAAACGCGCACCTCCACCCCGGCGGCGGCCCGCTCGGCCAAAATATCCTCAATGCCCTGCCAGGCGATGGAATCCTCGATGGCGTGGTACTCCATAAAAATAAAGTGCTGGGCTTTGCGCAGGTCGGTCTTCTGGGCCTCCAGCGCGGCGTTGGTGTCACCGTAGTAGGTCACATCGGTGTTGCGGCAGGCGGGATAGTGTGCCTGGGTCTGCAGGTAGTGGATCTGGTTTTGCAGGGCCGGGTCCTGGGGCATGGCGGCGCGGTCCAGCGGCGTGGCATAGTGGGGCTGCAACTCCGTATCGGTGCGGGTGAACCGCCCGCGCATGATGTTGACCGCCCCGCTGCGCCCGAACAAAAGATACAGGCAGACGCCAAAGATGGGAAAGGTCAGAATGACGATGATCCACGAAAGTTTGGTGGCGCTGTTGGTGTGGCGGCCGTAGATGCGCAGCGCCAGCAGAAACGCCAGCACGCTGATGGCCAGCTGCACCCAGGCGTAGTAGCGGGTCAGCTTCAGGGCGGCCCATACGATCCACAGCACTTGCAGCAGCACGCCCAGCGCAGCAATGCCCACGCGGCTCACCCCGTTGGGGACGGCCTCGCGCTTTTCTTCGGTCTGGTTTAAGGGATTCATGGCAAATCATCCTTTTTTGTAGCTGTAAAATAGTACCAGTATAGCACAAAATTGTGTCTTTTTCTATTGCAAATTGTCGCTTTTTCCGCAGGAACGTCGAATAGTGGGACGTTTTCACATTTTTACACAAAAAAGTCCGTGACAAGGGGATAGGAGCTGTGCTATAATTAAACCAATAGTTACAAAACGGAAACAAAACACGCTGGAGGTGCTTTGCCACGCAGTTCATAAAAAGGAATGGGCTTCGCCAACTGGTATTGGCGGGGCTGGTGTGGTGTCTGCTATTTTTGACCGCACCGCATACTTTTGCCGAGGATTATAACACCGTGCTGGACCGCCTGGGCCGCCTGCAGGCCCTGGCCAATTCCTACGTAGAGACCGAGGATTCGTCCGCCGACCCAATTGTGCTGACCCTCTCCTACACCCGCACGGGCGACTACAATACCCAGATGTGGCAGTTGACCGCCGGTGTGCGGGATGCCGCCTTTGAAAATTACGTCAACACCAACGACAGTGATCTGCAGTCTCTGCAAGGCATGAGCACCGTCACCCTGCCCGGCGGGCAGAATATCGATTTCGGCCACCTGCTGGCCTCGATGAACCTGGTGTACAACGGCATCCCCATCGCAGGCAGCTGGGGCGGCGACTGCATGCAACTGGCCAAGGCTTATTACGGCCAGGCCAGCGATGAGGCCGGCTACGCTGATGTGATGCGTGCTACCTTTGCCAAAGACGATGATGGCTCGGTCAGTGTCTTTGGCGACCAGGACCTGCGGGCGGACATTGACTCCATCAACGTGGGCGCCGAGCTGACCAAGGACACCGACATCGCCACGGCCCTGCGGGATTACTACCAGAATCTAAGCGCCAATGTGGTGGATTACGCCCGCGCCAAGCAGTTCATCATACTCAACTTCGGCACGGTGGATACCTCGGCCGACAACTTCGGCGACGTCATCTACGAGACCATGCTGGAGGATTCCGGCATGCAGCTGCTTTTGTACATGAACGGCATGTGGACCACCAGCGGTTGGACTGTGAACAATGAGTACGCCCCTGCCCTGCACGGCGCGGCGGACCTGCTGGCCGAGTGGCTGGCCAACGCCGTAAACAACGAGAAGATCAAGAGCGACACCAACGACCGCCTGGTAGCCATGGGCGGCGAAGCCTTGGCCGAAGCCCTGGCTGCCCTGGGTGACAGCGATGCCGCCAGCGAGGCTCTGGCCGCTGCCCAGAACGCCGCAGACAGCGCCAGTTCGACGGCTTCGACAACGGAATCTGTCATTTCTGATGCCACGCAGACCTTGCAGCAGAAGTTTAATGTAAAGATCTTCCAGTTGGTACTGCTGATCGTGGCTGCTGCGGCCATCTTTATGCTGATCTTGAGCTGCGCCATGTTTGCCAACCACCACAGCAAACGCAAAAAGGAATTTGAGAAAAAGCAGCGCGCCGCCCGCAAAGCCGCCGCCCGGAAACGGAAAGCCGCGAAGCAGAGACGGGAGCGGGAAGAGTAAAGCCATATAAACTGTAAATAGCTCCCCTTTGAGGGGAGCTGTCATCGAAGGTGACCGAGGAGTGCCCCACGTACCGTCCGGTGCTCCCCCCTCAAAGGCCAAAGAAAAAAATCCCTCTGTACCACTTTTTGCATTGGTGGTATAGAGGGATTTGCTTGTTTAACTAAGTGACATTGAGCTTCGACTGCGCCTTTTTTGCATTGTGCGGGCAGATGCGAGCATCCACCCGCACAAATACCGTCATCTCGTCACTGTAGGGGCCGATGCTTGCATCGGCCTGCAATCTGCCGCTCCCCATACAGCATCAGCAACCCGATCCCCACGCCCAGTACCGCACCGCCCAGGACATCACTGGGAAAATGCACGTACAAGTACAGGCGGGAGAACGCGATGAGCACCGCCAGCGGGATGGCCGCCCAGCCAAACCGCCGGTCCGCCGCCGTCAGGATGGTGGCACCGATGGCCCCGGCCATCGTATGACCGGATGGGAAAGAGTAGTCCCTGGGGCGGGCGATCAGCAATGGTACGCTCTCGTCCAGCCAGCAGGGGCGCGGCCGGGCGAAGAGATTTTTCAGCGCCAGATTGCCCAGCAACAACGCCGCCGCCAGCCCTACCAGCAGCATGACGCCGTACCTACGGTACTTTTTGGTACAAAGCAGCACTATGGCCGCCACTACCCAAACGATGCCGCTGTTGCCCAGCGCCGTAATTCTCGGCATCCAAAAATCCAGCAGCGGGCAAGTGGTCAACACCCGCAGGCCGTGCAGGATGATCCAATCCAGGTTCATTCCTATTTTTCTCCTTTCACAATGGGTACGCCAGGTTGTTCTTTACGTTCCATCATCATTCTTGCACTTTCCAGCGCCAGCAGCACGGTAGCGCCCAACACAAAGCCGACAGGCTGGAAGGTTGCCATACTCAGCGCCGGGCGCGGCGTGGCCAAACTTGCGGGGCCGTTGGCGATGGCGTACAGTGAGCCAAGCATCAGGCCCAAGATCCGCCAAATCATCTGGCTGCGTACTTTTGCAGCGCGGCGCGGTGGCCCCGTACTTGCAGCTGTTATCGATGAGATTGTGCAAAATGCGCCCCAGCAGTTTGCGGTCGGCCGTTACGGTGCTGTCCCCTACTGCCGTGCTGTCCAGCGTCAGTCCCTCGCGGTCGCAATCGGCCAAAATGGCGTCCACTGTCTGGCGCAGGGGCAGCGGTTCGGGGTGGACAGGGTACTCGCTGGCGCCCAGCTTGGCCAGCTCAAACAGGCGGTTGACCAAGGCTTACAGGTCGGTCTCCCGGGCGTAGATAGTTTGCAGATAGCGCTGGCGGGCAGCTTCATCGGGGGCTACGCCCTCCAGCAGGGCCTCGGTATAAGCGCGGATGGTGGTCAGCGGGCTTTCGATGTCCCTTTGGCATAGAAAAACACCCCACTTGTTAGATAGTATACCATACTGTCTAACAAATGGGGTGCAGTTCATTTTTCAGATGCGGGCTTTTATCAAATCATTTCCACAGCCAGAACAGCACGGCCAGCAGCACCGCCAGACCCACCAGGTAGGCACCGGCGATGAGCAGGGTGGCCTTCAGCGCGCCCATAACGGCCCAGAATTTCTCCTTGGCGGTCCATTCGTCTGGCTGCTCCCAGGGGCGGTCGTTGACCGGCTCCGGGGCAGCGGCAGGCTTGCGGCTATGGGGCAGCAGCGTCGGCGTGGGGCCGATGCCGCTCATATCGGCGATGGTACGGCCATCGTCCTCAAACGAATCGTGCTTTCTCATTTCTCGTACAGGTGGCAGACCACATAATGGCCGGGCTCGACCTCACGCTGTTTGGGGGCTTCGGTCTTGCAGCGCTCGGTGGCGTAGGGGCAGCGGGTGTGGAACTTACAACCCGCCGGCGGGTTGGCCGGGGACGGAATGGAACCCTGCAGCACGATGCGCTCCCGCTTGACCGTCGGGTCCGGGATGGGAATGGCCGAGAACAGCGCCTTGGTGTAGGGGTGCAGCGGGTTGGCAAAGATGTCGTCGGTCTCGCCGTACTCCACCAGGTTGCCCAGGTACATAACGCCCACCGTGTCAGAGATATGCTCGACAACGGACAGGTCGTGGGAGATGAACAGGTAGGTCAGGTTGCGCTTTTCCTGCAACGTTTTCAGCAGGTTGATGATCTGTGCCTGGATGGACACGTCCAGTGCGGAGACCGGTTCGTCGCAGACAACGAACTCCGGGTTCAGGGCCAGGGCGCGGGCGATGCAGATACGCTGGCGCTGGCCGCCGGAGAACTCATGCGGATAGCGGGTCTTGTGGTAGGGCTGCAGACCACAGTCGTCCATGACCTGGTCGATATAATCATCAAACTCATTCTTCGGTACCAGGTTATGCTCGCGCACAGCCTCGCCGATGATCTCGCCGACGGGCAGACGGGGGGACAGGCTGGAGAACGGGTCCTGGAAGATGATCTGCATCTTGGTGCGCAGTTCCCGCAGCTCGGCGCTGTTCATATCGTAGACTTCTTTGCCGTTGAACAGCACCTGGCCGCCGGTCTTATCGCCGCTCAGGCGCAGGATGGTGCGGCCGGTGGTGGACTTGCCGCAGCCGGACTCGCCCACCAGGCCCATGGTGCAGCCGCGGCGCAGGTTAAAGGTAACGCCGTCCACTGCCTTGACATGGCCCACTGTCTGGGACAGCAGGCCGCCCTTGATGGGGAAATATTTTTTGAGGTGGTTGACCATCAGGATGTACTGAGGGTCATAGGTGACGGGGGTGTAATCCATTGCTTCGGGCATTTTCTTTGCCATACGTCACTCACCCGCCTTTCTGTTTTCTTCGTAGTAGCGGTAGCAGCTGACCTTATGGGTGGGGGACAGGCTGATCTCGCAGGGGTACTCGCCGCTGCAGCAGGGCAGCTTCATCTCGCAGCGGTCCTTGAAGTAGCAGTAGTCCGGCATATCGACCGGGTTGGGCACCTTGCCGGGGATGGAGTACAGGCGGTCGACCTTTTTGCCGACGACCGGCTTGGAGGCCATCAGGCCGATGGTGTAAGGGTGGCTGGGATGGGCGAAGATCTCCTCGACGGTGCCCTTCTCGACCACGCGGCCCGCGTACATGACGACGACATAGTCCGCCATCTCGGCAATAACACCCAAGTCATGGGTGATGAGCATGATGGAGGAGTTAATGCGGTCCTTCAGGTTGCGCAGCAGGTCCAAAATCTGGGCCTGGATGGTCACGTCCAGCGCGGTGGTCGGCTCGTCGGCAATGATGATCTTGGGGTTGCAGGCCAGGGCCATAGCGATCATGACGCGCTGGCGCATACCGCCGGACAGCTCGTGAGGGTACATCTCGTAGACGCCGTTGCTGTTGGCGATGCCAACGGTCTCCAGCATCTCGATGGTGCGCTTCTTGATGTCCTCCTTGGTCTTGCCTTCACCCTCGTGCAGGGCGATGACCTCGTCGATCTGGGCGCCGATGCGGAATACCGGGTTCAGGCTGGTCATAGGCTCCTGGAAGATCATCGAGATATAGTTGCCGCGCAGGCCCTGCATCTTATCGGCGGGGGTCTTGGCGATGTCGTAAGCCTTGCCGCCGCCCAGGTTCAGGCGGATCTCGCCATCCACGATCTGGCCCTGGGGGCGCTGCAGCAGCTGCATCAGGGACAGGCTGGTAACGGACTTGCCGCAGCCGGACTCACCCACGACGCCGACCGTCTTGCCGACGGGCACCTCGAAGGAGACGCCGTCAACGCTTTTGACCACGCCGGTATCGGTGAAGAAGTAGGTGTGCAGGTTATCGAACTCGACCGCGTTTTTCTCATCGTGCATCTGGACCGTGTACTCGCTCTCCGGCACGTTGCGGCGCTTGCGTTTTTTCTCGTATTGATCGGTAATGCGGCGGTTTTCTTTGGAGATACGCCGCGACTCTTTGGCGGAAAGGTATCCGTCCTGTTTTTTAGCCATCGTGTGTTTCTCCTTCCAATCAGCGTTTCATCTTGGGGTCAAAGGCGTCGCGCAGACCGTCACCCACAAAGTTGAAGCCCAGAACGGTGAGCAGCAGGCAGACACCGGCGGGGATCCAGATAAACAGGTAGTTGGTCATAACGTAGGCATTGTTGACATCGTTGATGATGTTGCCCCAGGAGGCAAACGGGTATTTGACGCCCAGGCCCAGGAAGGACAGGGTGGCTTCGGTCAGGATGGTGGAGCCGAGACCCATGGTGCAGGTGACGATCAGCTGCGGGATGACGTTGGGGATCAGGTGGCGGAAGATACGGTGCCAGACGTTGATGCCGCAGGCCTCGGTAGCCAGCATGAACTCCTGCTCGCGCAGGGAAAGGATCTGGCCGCGGACCAGGCGGGCAATGCCGGGCCAGCCCAGGAAGCCCAAAATCAGCATCAGGTACATCATACGGGTCCAGGAGTCCACGCGCATGGCGTCCATGGCAGCACCGATGATGATAATGACGGGCATCGAGGGGATGCAGTAGAACACGTCGACCACACGCATGATGATGTTATCGACCCAGCCGCCGAAGTAGCCGGAGATGCCGCCCATCAGGATACCCAGGGAGGCTTCGATGACAACGACGATGAAGCCGATGATCAGCGAGACGCGGCCGCCGTACATCAGGCGGGTCAGCATGTCCATGCCGTTGGTGTCGGTGCCCAGCCAGTGCTCCTTGCTGGGGCTGGCGTAACGGTCGTAGACGTAGGTCTCGGTCATCTGCTTGACGCTCCACACCTTGGTGGAAGGATCGTAGACGATGTCGTACTCGGCCTCGTTGCCGTCGGCATCGGTGTAGTTGAACTTCTCGGCATCATCATCGATGGCTTCCTGCAGGCGCTCCTTGAAGTCGCGGGTGATGACGATGCTGGAATCGGCGGCGGAGACGACGAAGCGGCTGACATAGCCCAGTGTCTCGCCGCCGGCGGTGATGTTGCCGTCCTCGTCCAGGGCGTAGTCCACGCCGTTGGCGGCGAACTCTTCCTCGCCATTGGCCATAGCGGTCAGGGCGGCAAGCTTGGTCTCGAAGTTAAACTTATCCGCGCCATCAGCCTCGTTGACCAGGTCACGGCTGGCGTACCCCATAACAGTATTGCCCTTGTAAACAACGTAGAAATCGTCGTTCACCAGGTCGAGGGTGTAGTCCACATCTTTATAGGTGAACTCGGTCTCGCCTTTTTTGGAGGCTTCCAGCGCCTTGCTCTGGGCGATAGAGCCGAAGTCCTGGCCGTCAGCCACGACAAAGCGCATGGTGTCGTTGCGGGTCACGCCCACATACTCTTTGGACATATGGGTGTAGGTGAAGAACTGCTCGTCCTGGCCGTAGGGGCTGACAAGGCCGCCGATGAAAGAGAAGACGAACATAGCAACCAAAATGGACAGGCCCACAACGGCCAGCCGGTTGCGGAAGAACCGCTTGGCAACCAGTGCGCCGGGGGAAAGTACCTTGACGCGGCGGTCATCGTTCAGGGAGTACTGCTCCTGCTGGGGGTTCTGGTTCTGGGTGTTTTCACTCATGGGTGTGCAGTCTCCTTTCTTAAGAAATGCGTACGCGCGGGTCGACCACGCCGTACAGGATGTCTGTCAGCAGGTTGCTGGCCAGGGTCAGCACTGCCATAAAGGACAGGTAGAACATCGTAAAGGGAATATCGCCTGCGACCATCGACTGGTAAGAAATGTAGCCGATGCCGGGGATGGAGAACAGCGTCTCGGTGATCAGTGCACCGCTGAACAGGCCGGGCAGGCTGCCGCCAATGATGGTGACCAGCGGGATCAGCGTGTTGCGGAAGGCGTG
>ENA-UOJR01000979-UOJR01000979.1-human-gut-metagenome-genome-assembly--contig:-C115P-NODE-979-length-29591-cov-5.591143_pt1 | contig 29591 bp, 25 predicted proteins | sample MGYA00242354_ERZ723901 | MGnify/ENA metagenome assembly ERZ723901
GTGTTTTTGTTTTTCCTGCGGCGGTATTTGACGAAAAAAGGTGAGAAAAGAGCAGACAGCGTCTTGAAAACAGGCGGCGGGACTGCCATCATGATCGACGCCGGCTATAACTACGAACGGCTGGCGGAGAAGATGGCATGGCCGGGTATTGCACCGCAGTCCATTCGGCACATTCTCATTACCCATCAGGATACTGACTGGAAAACAAGCCGTTTTCGCCGTTGCCGGAAACGCTGCAAAGGCATACGCGGCTCAGCCGTGACCCTCGGCAGCGATCATGTGCAGTGCGTTCTCCAGTGCGCCGATAACGGCGGAGGTATGGCTTACAAAAGCTCCTCCGTTTTTCGATAGCCCAGCGCAGTGGAGATCATGGACGCGGTGGCGCAGACCTGTTCCACCGCCGCAAGGAATTCATCGGAACGGGTGCTGCGGAACATACCGATCACGCCAACGGTGTATCGTGCTTTGCGCTCCACGGTATAGACCGGTGCGGAAATGGAGCGCAGGCCGATCTTGTATTCGCCGTTTTCAATGGCGTAGCCGTCGGTACGGCACAGATCGATCTCCTGCATCAGCGCGGTCAGATCGGTGATGGTGTGCGGGGTGAACTGGGTCATATGCTGCGCGCGCAGCAGCGCCTCGGCACTGGTGCGGGACATATGTGCCAGAAAGACCTTGCCCTGCGACGTACAGTAGATTGGCAGCCGGGAACCTATATCCGACACGACGCGCAGATTGTCCCGGGTCTCCACCTGATCCAGCGTGATCACGCTGCCGCCCTCGCACACCGAGAGCATAACGGACGCTCCGGTCCGCTGGCACAGGTGCTCCATATAGGGGCGGGCCACCAGAGAGATGTCCCAGGACCGTTCCACCTGCCGCCCATATTCGAACAGCCGCAGGCCCAGCGTGTATTTCCCGTCCGGTGTCTGCGCCGCCACGTCATAGGCCCGCATGGTGGTCAGCAGGCCGAATACGGTGCTCTTCGGGTATCCGCACCGGGTGGCCAGTTCCTTCAGCGACAGCGGACTTTCGGCCTGACTCAGAATTTGCAGGACCTCCATGGCCTTCGCCACGGATAATATGATATTTCCATCCATCATGGCGCCGCACCTCCCGTTGCTATCAGCATACCGGCTTCGTTATTCTCTGTCAAGAACGATCCGAGAAAGCTGACACAAAAAAAGAGAAAACCTCCGGAAACGGAGGCTTTTTCTGCGCAGCTGAAGAACAGCGGAAAGGCCATGAAAACAGAGAGGTACTTGCGGAAACGGTCATGCTACGCTATAATACAAGGCGATCCAGGGAGAACCATTTGTAGTTTCCGGGGTGGACAGAAGCCTATAAGGAGGACCTTGTACCATGGAGAAAAAGCTGACTCATAGTAAGTGGTTTTTATACCTGACAGAGTTTTTCGCGGGAATGTCCGTCATGGCGGTGGAACTGGGCGCCAGCCGCCTGATGGCGCCGTATTTCAGCTCATCTCAAATCGTTTGGACGGTCATTATCGGCGTTATAATGATCGCTATGGCTGTGGGCAACATTTGGGGCGGACGGATGGCTGACAAGAGCAAGTCGCCGGACCGACTCTATGGCCGGGTCATCATCGCCGCGATCTGGATCGCGTTGATACCCTTTGCGGGCCGATGGATGATCGCCGGGATATCCTTCCTGCTGGCCACGTTCGTAACGAAGAACTTTCTGGTCTGGGCGGCGCTGGCAGCCTGCCTGGTGATCTTCGCCTTCCCCTGTGTGCTGCTGGGCACCGTAACACCGTCCCTGACCAAGTTCACCGTGGACAATTTGGATGACACCGGCAGGACCGTGGGGCAGCTGAATGCGCTGAACACCATCGGCAGCATCATCGGCACCTTTGTGCCCACGTTCCTGACCATCCCGGCGGTGGGTACGGCGGCCACGTTCCTGATCTTTGCGGGTGTGCTGGCCGCTATCGGTATTGTCTACTTCACTTTTGAACGGAAGAAGACGGTCGCCGGTATTATTGCGGTGGTGTTGGTGGCGGGGTTGTGCTTTGCGCTGCCCACCTACAGCTTCGCCTTCTGGGAGAGCGACCTGGCCCTGGAGGACGAGTCCATCTACAACTACCTCCAGGTCAAGGATGACGACCACACCACCACGCTCTCCACCAATGTGCTCTTCGGTGTACAGTCGGTGCAGAACAAGGACGGTAAGCTCACCGGAATGTACTACGACTACGCGCTGGCAGCCCCCTGTATGGCGGGTATGGACGGTACCGATAACACAGGCCGCAGCGCCATGATCTTGGGCATGGGGTCCGGCACCTACGCCGGATACTGCGTCCGCTATTTTCCGGGCATGACCGTGCAGGGCGCGGAGATCGACGGCAAGATCGCCGATATCGCCCGCACCTATTTTGGCCTGCCGGAGGAGGTGGAGGTGGCCGTGGCCGATGGCCGGGCCTACCTGACCGCGTCGGAGGAAAAGTTTGATGTGATCATGGTGGACGCCTATCAGGACATCACCATTCCGTTTCAGCTGTCCAGCCGGGAGTTCTTCGCGGCGGTGGCGGAGCATCTGAAGCCGGAGGGCGTCATGGTGGTGAACCTGAACATGACCTCCCGGGAGGATGGCTCCATCAACCAGTACCTCTGCGATACGATGGCCAGCGTGTTTGCGTACACCTACTTGGCCGATGTGCCCGGAAACACCAATACGGAGGTGTTCTGCACCAACGCGCCTGGCCTGCCGGAGCGCTTTGCCGCCAGCCGCGCCGCGCTGACCGACGGAGACTACGCCGCCATGATGGCGGAGGTGGCCGCCGATCTGACGGTCTACACCGGTGGAGACTGCCTTCTGACGGACGACAGGGCGCCGGTGGAGGTGCTGGGTATGCGTGTGCTGGATGAGCTGATCGCCGGAGAACTGGACTATTACCGGGAGAATTTCAGCCTGCAGGAGATACTGGGGATGCTGGGCTGACGGCGGCGCTTGACAAGCCCCACCGCCGGGGCTATGATAGCCGTGCCGTCCATCTGCCCGGCGGCCGAAACGAGGAAATGAGGTATCGCTATGGACGCAGTTGTTCTTGACCATGTGGATAAGGCCTATACCACCTACGGCACGGATATCGTCCTGACCGGCGAGACGCGGCCCAGCCGTACCCGACAGGTGCTGCGCGACCTGTCGCTGACCATTCCTGCCGGAGAGATCACCGTGATCGTGGGCCGCAGCGGCTGCGGCAAGAGCACGCTGCTGAAGCTGCTGGCGGGGACGGAGATGCCTGACACCGGGACAATACGGATTCCGGAGGGTTGGCACAGTGCCATGCTTAGTCCGGATCCCTATGTCATCACCTGGACCAGCGTGCAGCGGAATGTGGCCATGGCCTGCGGCGTGGGAAAAACGCCGGAGGAGCGCTATGAGCGCGCCAGCGAATTCGTGCGACTGGTGGGCTTGGAGGACTACGCCGACCTGACGCCGGCAGAGCTGTCCACCGGTATGAAGCAGCGTTTGGGCCTGGCCCGGGTGCTGGCGGGGCAGGCGGAACTGCTGCTGATGGATGAACCCTTTGCCTCCCTGGACTTTTTGACCCGCGCAGAGTTGCAGAGCCAACTCCTGGCCATTCAGGAGAAGCTGCCCCGCACGATCGTGCTGGTCACTCACCAGTTGGAGGAGGCGCTGCTGCTGGGACGGCGGATCATTGTCATGCACCCGGACAGTACGATCTGTGAATTTGATCTGACGGATCTGCCCTATCCCCGGGATCTGGACGATCCGACGCTGCGGCGGCTGAAGGAGGCTATTACCGACCAATGCCGCTATACCGCATAAGAAACGGCGATGCACACTATACTTGCTGTACCATACCTGCGGCCTGTGCCGCTGAAAGGAGACTGTTATGCTTTCCGGACTGACGCAATATGTGCCCGAAGCGACCCTGACTATTTACGATAATCTGGAATTTCTCATTCGCCTGCTGCTGTCTGCCGCCTTGGGCGCGCTGGTGGGTTTGGAGCGCAGTAAGCGCCGCAAGGAGGCGGGCATCCGTACCCACTGCATCATTGCCTGTACCTCCGCGCTGTTTATGATCGTCTCAAAATACGCTTTCCTGGACTGTGTTACGGTGGATGGCCTTCGCGGCGCCGACCCTGCACGCATAGTAGCCCAGGTGGTCAGCGGCATATCCTTTCTGGGTGCCGGTGTCATATTCAAAAACGGCAACTCTATCCGCGGACTGACCACTGCCGCCGGTATGTGGGGCACCGCCGCCATCGGTATGGCTGTGGGTGCCGGTATGTATTGGCTGGGCCTGTTCGAGGCGGCTGTCCTCGTTGCCATCCAGATCATTCTCCACCGCTTCCCTGTGGGGGCGGATGCCCTCACGACCCAGGAGCTTCTGGTGGAGCTGGAGGATACGGATGAGCTGCGGGCCCGCTTTGACGATCTGCTGAAGGAGCACCGCGGCCAGGTGACAGAGAGCAGCCTTACCCGCCAGGACGGCTGCCTTCGTATGGAGATCACCGTCCGGCTTGAGCCGCCGATCACCCATGATGAAGCACTGGCCTTTATGCGGGAAAACCCCGGTGTGAAAAGAATGTCTGTATAAGCGACGCATGAAAAGCCGGCCACCAGGCCGGCTTTTTCATGCGCAGTTGCGGTTTTCGCTGGAGTTTGCTATACTCTGTGTGAGAAGGGAGATGTTTCTGTGCTGCATACTGTTATGGCGTTCCTGCCGTTGGCGTTTTTGATCGTATATGCCCTAAAGACCCGCAAAATGGCAGATGCAATGGTCCTGGCCACTCTGCTGGCCGTGCTGCTGGTCCATCGCCAGCATTTTTTCACTGGGCTGATCGACGCCATGTATACTACACTGGGCAACAGCTCCTATCAGTTTGCACTGTGCAGTATTCTGGGCTTTGGCGGAATAATCTCGCTGTTTCAGGCCTCCGGCGGGCTCATGGGCTTCCGGGATCTGCTGGCGAAGGCGGCCAACACGCCCCGCAAAACGCTGCTGCTGGCGTGGCTGCTGTCTGTGATCATGTTCGTGGACGAGTATCTGAATGCCCTGACTACCACCATCTGCCTGCGGGATGTCTCCGATAAAAACCGTCTGCCCCGGGAGCACCTGGCGGTGCAGACCAACATTATGGCATGCTGCCTGTGCGTGACGGTGCCCTTTACCAGCTGGACGGCATTCAGCGTGGGCCTGATCTCCGACTTCGGCCTGGGGTTCACGGATTACCTTCAGGCGGTGCCCTTCATGTTTTATCCGCTGGCGATGATGCTGGTAAGTCTGCTGCTGGCGTTGGGCTGGTTTCCGAAAGTGGGCATGCTTCGTCAGGCGTATCACCGGGTGGCTTCCGGCGGCGCAGCCTTTGAGCCGGGAGAAAAGGACGAGAAGCTGGTGGACATTGACGAGGTGGATGAGCACAATGTCTCCTCGGCTTGGAACGCTATTATCCCGCTGGCGGCGCTGGTGGGAGGCACGGTGCTGTTTGACAATGATTTGCTCCACGGTATCATCGTGTGCCTGGTGGTGCAGTTCTTGCTGTATGTGATACAGAAGCGTATGACGGTGGGAGAATACTTTGCCCGATTCTTTTCCGGCGTTAAGGGTATGACCACCATCGCTGTGGTGGTGGGCTTTGGCCTGATGCTCAGCGACGCCAACCGTACATTGGGGTTGTTTGATATTCTCATCAACGGTATCGGAGGGGCGGTGCCCCGCTGCCTGATCGCGCCGCTGGCGTTTGTGCTGGTGGGATTGACCGTATTTGCCGTAGGTGGCTGCTGGGCGGTAATGACCATCGCTATTCCTGTGTTCATCCCGATGGGACTGGCTGCCGGGGTGGCTGCGCCGCTGATGATCGCCGCGGTGATGAGTGGCGTTACCCTGGGATATAGTCTGTGCTTCTATGCGGACGCGGTGCTGATGACCACCGCCGGCTCGGGCGTTTCCAACCTGACCACCATACGGGCGGCAACGCCCTATGCGCTGGCGGTGGGGGGCCTTTCGGTGATAGCGCTGTTGGTGGCCGGGCTGTGAAAACGGTGGCTGGGCTGTGAAAGCAGCGGGCGGAAACAGTAACATTTTTGATAGAAGTATGGTGGTTTACAGGGCGGGGAAATCGTGGTACACTATGCGGGAACGGGGATATGCACCGTTCGGGGGAAAATGCGAGGGAAGGGAGGTGCCGCCATGCTGCGACGGATACGGGAGCTTTTTAACGACGTGTTCCGACAGGCCGACCTGGTCCTGCTGGCACTGTGCATCGGCACGTCGCTGTTCGGCATACTGATGATCGCCAGTGCCACACGCTATATGCACACCAGCAAGCTGGTGCTGGTACAGGCGGCGGCGCTGTGCATCGGGGCGGTGCTGTATATCGTGGTGTCGCAGGTGGACCTGAACGAACTGGCGAAGTACTGGAAGTGGATATTCCTGGTGGGCGTGGTGTTCATCCTGCTGCTGGCAACGCCCCTCGGCATTGCCGGGGATACCGGCAACAAGGCATGGCTGGAGTTCCCGTTCCTGCCGGTGAAGGTGCAGCCGGCGGAGATCGTGAAGCTGACGTTTATTATCGTGCTGGCGAAACAGCTCTCGTGGCTGAAGGAGAACCGGGACCTGCGGTCGATTTCCTCCATCGTCATGCTGGCGGCACACTTCGGCGTGATCTTTGCGCTGTACTACAAGATATCCTCCGACATGGGCAGTGCGCTGGTGTTCCTGTTCATCTTCGCGTGTATGTGTTTTGTGGCGGGGGTGGCGCTGCGGTGGTTCCTGATCGGCGGCGGCGCGGCGGGACTGCTGTTCTACGCCATGTGGGACCTGGACCTGCTGGATACCTACATGAAAAACCGGTTCATCGTCCTGTTCGACCACAGCTATGACCCGCTGAACACCGGATGGCAGCAGACCCGGAGCCTGCTGACACTGGGCGGCGGAAGGATATTCGGGCAGGGGCTGTTTCGCGGCACGCAGACCCAAAGCGAGGCGGCGTCCAGCCTGCCGCACCGGCACACGGATTTTATTTTCTCCGTGATCGGTGAGGAGCTGGGGCTGGTGGGCTGCCTGCTGACGCTGGCGCTGCTGACGGCCATTATACTGCGGTGCCTGTATGTGGCGCGGCACGCCAAGACCCGGCTGGAGGGCTATGCCTGCATCGGCGTGGCCAGTGTCATTATCTTTCAGGTCATCATCAATGTGGGTATGTGCCTGTTCGTGATGCCGGTCATCGGACTGACGCTGCCCTTCATCAGCTATGGCGGCTCATCGCTGGTGATGCTGTTTGCCTGTATGGGGCTGGTGTCCGGCGTACACGGGCGGGCGAAGCCCGACTGGCTGCGATAGGAAAGACAACAAAAGAACGCCGCGGCTGTGCCGGGGCGTTCTTTGTTTGTTTACACACCGGCGGGCAAAATCGGTTGTAATCAGCGGGGCGCTGTGCTATAATAATATATCAAATCATGGGGGCACAGGGCCGTTTTTCGCTGTGCCGCCTAAAAGTGAGGGTACGCTTATGAAGATCGTGGTATTGGCGGGCGGACTGTCCACAGAGCGCCAGGTGGCGCTGACCAGCGGCACCGGCGTGTGCAGGGCGCTGCGGGAGAGGGGACACAAGGCCATTCTGGTGGATATGTTTTTGGGGTTGGAGGACTACGAGGGCGCGTTGGAGGATATCTTTGACGCGCCGGACGGCCTGTGCGGCCAGAACCGGGTGGAGCGCGTGGAGCCGGACCTGGAGGCGGTGCGCCGCAGCCGGAGGGACCAGAGCCCCAGCCTGCTGGGCAAGGACGTGCTGACCGTGTGCCGCATGGCGGACGTGGTATTTCTGGCGCTGCACGGAAGCTGCGGCGAGGACGGCCGCATACAGGCCACGCTGGATCTGCTGGGCGTGCCCTACACCGGATCCGGGTATCTGGGCAGCGGCATGGCCATGGATAAATCCGTGACGAAGCGGATGATGGACTCTCTCGGTATTCGCACGGCTCCGTGGCACGACATCCACTATACCGAGAGCGATATCCCCCGGCTGGCGGAGGAGCTGCCGGTGCCCTGTGCCGTGAAGATCGTCAACGGCGGCAGCTCCATCGGTGTGGCGCTGCCGGACACGAAGGAACAGATGGAAAAGGCCCTGTGCGACCTGCTGCGCTACGGCGACCATGTGGTGGTGGAGCAGAAGATCAAGGGTCGGGAGATACAGATCGCCGTGCTGGGCGACGGCTATCTGCCGGCGGTGGAGATCATCCCCAAGGGCGCCTATTTCGACTATGAGAGCAAGTATCAGGCCGGCGGCGCGGTGGAGCTGTGCCCCGCGCCTATCACGGACGCGGCGTGGAAGCAGGTGGGCGAGATGGCCCTGAAGCTGCACAAGGGGCTGGGGCTGAGCGTGTACTCCCGTTCGGACTTCATTCTGGACGAGAACGGTCAGGCCTGGTGCCTGGAGATCAACACCCTGCCGGGCATGACGCCTACCAGTCTGGTGCCCCAGGAGGCGGCGCAGGTGGGACTGAACTACGGCGAATTGTGCGAGAAGATCGTGGAGCTGTCGCTGGCGGCGCGAAAGGCGGCGCGGGCATGATGCCGCTGACGGTACAGACCATCTGCGCCGCGGTGGGCGGCACGGTGCTGCAGAGCAGCGGCGCGGCGGTGCGCGACGTGACCACCGACAGCCGCCGCGTGCCGCAGGAAGCGCTGTTCATCCCTCTGGTAGGGGAACGCTTCGACGGCCACGCCTATATCGAAAAGGCGCTGGAGGCCGGTGCGGCGGGATGCCTGACGGCAAAGACGCCGGAGGCGCTGCTGCCGGGGAAGTTTTACATTCAGGTGCCCGACACGCGGCTGGCGCTGAAGGCGCTGGCCGCCTGGTACCGGGGGCAGTTCCGGCTGCCGGTGGTACAGGTGACCGGCTCCGTGGGCAAGACTACCACCAAGGAGATGATCTCCGCGGTGCTGACGCAGAAATACGAGACGCTGCGGACGGAGGGGAACCTCAACAACGACATCGGCGCGCCGCTGACGCTGCTGCGGCTCATGCCGGAGCATGAGGCGGCGGTGATCGAGACGGGCATGAACCACTTTGGGGAGATACGGTATCTGGGCGAGATGGTACGGCCGGATATCGCCGTTATCACCAACGTGGGCGACGCCCACATCGAAAATCTGGGCAACACACGGCAGGGTATTCTGCAGGCCAAGTGTGAGATATTTGAAAATCTGACCCCGGAGGGCGTCGCGGTGCTCAACGGCGACGACGAGCTACTGAACACGGTGACGCTGCCCCAGACTATCCTGCGCTGCGGCGTGGGCGAGCACTGCGATGTCCGCGTTACGGACATCGACGACCGGGGGCTGGAGGGCGTGGCCTGTACCGTGACCACGGGACAGGCGGCCTATCGGCTGGAGACGGCGGCGCCGGGGCGGCACATGGTCTATCCCATGGCCATGGCGGCAGCCATCGGCGAACGGCTGGGCCTGACGGCGGCGGAGATCGCCGCGGGGACGGCGGCCTATGCGCCGGTAGGGAGCCGGATGCACCTGATCCGTATGGACGGGGATCGGCTGGTCATCGACGACTGCTACAACGCCAATCCGCAGTCCATGGCGGAGGGCATCCGTATGCTGGCTGCCAGCCGACAGAAAAAGCGCCTGGCGGTGCTGGGCGACATGGGTGAGCTGGGCGCGCTGACGGCCCAGGCCCACCGGGATATGGGGACGCTGTGCCGGGAGTTGGGCATCGAGACCGTGGCGGTGGGGGAGAAGATGAAGGCCCTGACCGAGACAGATCCGGAGGCGCAGTGGTTCGCCGGCGTGGAGGAGGCCATGCCCGCTGTACGGGCGCGGTTCACGCCGGGGACGGCGGTGCTGGTGAAGGCGTCTCACGCCATGCATTTTGAGAACATCGTAAAGGAATTAGAGAAAGAGTAAATGGTCGACATTCGCGTTACAGGGCTGGTGAAGTCCTTTGATCTGGAAAAGAGAATACTGGACGGACTGAGCTTTCAGGTGGACAGCGGGGAGCGCGTGGGACTGCTGGGGCGGAACGGTGCCGGAAAGACCACGGTGTTCCGTATGCTCACCGGGGAGCTGGAGCCGGACGAGGGAGAGGTACAGATCGCCGCCGGACGGCGGGTGGGACTGATCTCGCAGATCCCCGTGTATCCGGAGGGGTACACGGTGGAGGACGTTTTGCAGACGGCCTTCGCGCGGATGTTTCGGATGAAGGACGAGATGGATGCGCTGGCCCTGCGGATGGAGCAGGGGGACAGCGGCGCGGATACGCTGCGGCGGTACGGCGAGCTGAACGCCAAATTCGAGGGACTGGGCGGCTGGGACACGGAGACGGCGGTGAACAAGGTGGCCAACGGCCTGAGCATCCCGAGGGAAATGCGGCAGCGGGAATTCGCGTGTTTGTCCGGCGGAGAGAAGACCCGGGTGAACCTGGGACGGCTCATTCTGGAGGATACGGACATCCTGCTGCTGGACGAACCCACGAACCATCTGGACCTGCAGGCCACGGAGTGGCTGGAGGGGTATCTGCGGAGGTTCCGGGGCACGGTGCTGACCATCAGCCATGACCGGTATTTCCTGGACCGGACCGTGACGCGGATCATCGAGATACAGGACGGAAAAGCGGAGTTTTACAGCGGAAATTACAGCTTTTATGCCATCGAGAAGGAACGGCGGTATCAGGAGCGCATGAAGCAGTACCTGAAGGAGCAGGCGAAGATCGCGCAGCTGGAAAAGGCGGCGGAGCAGATGCACCTGTGGGCCTTCATGGGCAACGACGCGCTGCACAAGCGGGCCTTCAGCATGGAGAAGCGCATCGAGCGTATGCGGACCACGGCGAAGCCCACGAAAGCGCGGAGGCTGGAGGCGCGGTTCCAGAGCCGGGAGTTCAAGGGCGACGAGGTATTGCAGATCAAGGGCGTCAGTAAGGCCTTCGGCGAGAAGCGGCTGTTTGAGGATGTGTATCTGCGGTGCGAGGGGGGCGAGCGCATCGCTCTGCTGGGCGAGAACGGCACGGGAAAGACCACGCTGCTGAATATGCTGACCGGCAGCGAGCGCCCGGACAGCGGCGTTATACGGCTGGGGCCGGCGGTGAAGGCGGCGTATCTGCCGCAGGTGATACACTTCAAGCACCCGGAGAGGTCCATACTGGACACGATGCTCTATGAGCTGGACATCACGCCGCAGTCGGCGCGGAACCGGCTGGCGGCGTATCAGTTCACCGGAGAGGATGTGTTCAAGAGCGTCAGCGTGCTGTCCGGCGGCGAGCTGAGCCGCCTGCGGCTGTGTATGCTGATGGACGAGAGCATCAATCTGCTGATACTGGACGAGCCGACGAACCATCTGGATATCGACTCGCGGGAGTGGCTGGAGCAGGCGGTGGAGGCCTTCGACGGGACGCTGCTGTTCGTGAGCCACGACCGGTATTTCATCAACCGGTTCGCCACCCGTGTGTGGGAGCTGGCCGGGGGCGTCATCACGGACTATCCCATGGGCTTTGCACAGTACCGGCAGGCCAAGGAGGAGGAGCACGCCGCCGCGGCGGCCGCGGTACAGGTACAGTCCGCTGCGCCGAAAAAGAACGGCAGCCGGGGCAACCGGGCCCAGCAGGCGGCGAAAAAGCAGCTGACCATCTGCGAGACGGCTATCGCCAGGCTGGAGGCGGACAGCGCGCGGCTGGAGGCGGAAATGGCGGAGAATGCCTGCGACGCGGAGAAGCTGAACGCGCTGTATCAGGAACAGCAGGACGTGCAGAAGCGGCTGGAGCAGGAGATGGAGCGCTGGGAAGAACTGAGCTTGCAGGCCGAGGAACAGGAGGACCGATAACATGAGTGATATTTTGTGCATTTACTATTCCCGGACCGGGCATACCCGCCGGGCGGTCAAGGAGATCGCTGAGGCGCTTGGGGCGGAGATCACGGCCATTACCGACGACTGCGACCGCAGCGGCTGGCGGGGATATATGCGCTGCGGTATGGACGCCATGAAGACATCCACCCGACCCCTGCAGCCCTTTGAGACGGAGAAGCCGTTGGGCGCGTACAAGCTGGTGATCGTGGGCAGTCCGGTGTGGGCGGGGCGGTGCGCCAGCCCCATTCGCGCGCTGCTGAAGCGGCGGGGACTGGAGATGGAAAACGTGGCCTATGTGGTCACGCGGAGCACCACCCAGCGCAGCGAGGAGGTCTATGACCAGATGGATATGTACACCGGGCAGGCCCACCGGCTGGCGGTGTCGCTGCGGCCGGACAGCGAGGGGTATGAGTTCTGGCGGAACGACTTTATCCAGAATGTGCGCCGCCTGCTGGAGAACGACTGAGGACGGACCATGCAGGAGAAGCTGAGCGCCCTTGCGGCGCATTTGACAGAGGTGGAGCAGCAGCTGGCGGACCCGGCGGTGTATACGGACCGGGAGAAGCTGACGGCGCTGCGCCGGGAGCAGAAGGAGCTGACGCCGGTGGTGGAATGCTGGCAGGCGTATCTGCGGGCGCAGGATACCGCCCGGGAGGCGGAGGAGATGCTGTCTGACCCGGAGCTGCGGGCTCTGGCACAGGAGGAGCTGGCTGGGGCGAAGGGGGATATGGAGCGCTTGCAGGAGGAGCTGAAGCGGCTGCTGCTGCCGCGGGACCCCAATGACGAGAAGAACGTGATACTGGAGATACGGGCCGGTATCGGCGGGGAGGAGGGTGCACTATTCGCCGCCGACCTGCTGCGGATGTACACCATGTACGCCGAGCGCCGGGGCTGGACGCTGAGCATCGTCAGTGAGAACATGACGGAGCTGGGCGGCGTGAAGGAGGTCAGCGCCGAGATCGAGGGCGCGGGCGCCTGGTCACGGCTGAAATTCGAGGCTGGGACACACCGGGTACAGCGGGTGCCGGAGACGGAGTCCTCCGGGCGCATCCAGACCTCCGCCGCCACGGTGGCGGTGATGCCCGAGGCGGAGGAGGTGGAGTTCTCCATCGACCCCAAGGACCTGCAGATCGACACGTTCCGTTCCTCCGGCGCGGGGGGACAGCACGTGAACAAGACGGAGAGCGCCATACGTATCACCCATCTGCCCACGGGCGTGGTGGTGGAGTGCCAGGATGAGCGCAGCCAGTATAAGAACAAGGATCGGGCCATGAAGATCCTGCGCTCGAAGCTGTACGAGGCGGAGCAGGAGAAGCAGAACGCTGCCATCGCCGCCACACGGAAGAGCCAGGTGGGCACCGGCGACAGAAGCGGCAAGATCAGAACGTATAATTTCCCGCAGAACCGGGTCACGGATCATCGGCTGACGGGAGACAATAAAAACTTCAACATTGCGGCCATCATCAACGGCGATCTGGATGACATGATCGACGCGCTGACCCTGAACGATCAGGCACAGCGGCTGCAGGAGGGAAAGGAGAGTTGACCATGAACGAGAATAAGAAGAAAATGTATGACCTGTCCGGCCCCAAGACGGTGGAGGCTATGAAGAAGCGGCACTTTGACGCCTATTACTGTTCCACCGCTGCCGAGGCCGTGGAGAAGGCGCTGGAGCTGATTCCCAAGACGGACAGTGTATCCTGGGGCGGCGTGATGACCGTGGACGAGCTGGGGCTGAAGCAGCGGCTGGCGCAGGAGGGCTATACCCTCATCGACCGGGATACCGCCAAGGACCCGGCGGAGAAGCAGGCGCTGATGCACCAGGCGTTGAGCTGCGGCACGTTCCTGACGAGCAGCAACGCCATCTCCAAGGATGGGCAGCTGGTGAATATCGACGGCATGGGCAATCGGGTGGCGGCCATGTGCTACGGCCCCCGGCAGGTGTTGGTCATCGCCGGTATGAACAAGGTGCTGGGCACACTGGACGACGCCATTGCCCGCGCCCGGAACATCGCTGCGCCGGCCAACGCACAGCGGTTCGGCCTGAAGACGCCCTGCGGCCTGACCGGACAGTGCGGTGACTGCACCAGTCCGGACTGCATCTGTTCCTATGTGGTGGTGACGCGGTACTCCATGGTGCATGAGCGCATCAAGGTCATTCTCGTGGGCGAGGATCTGGGACTGTAAAAAGAGGAGTTTTGCCGCTGCGGCGGAATAAAAGAGCAGAAGAAACGAGGTTCGGGTGATGGAGACCATCATATTCCATCCGGAAACGGACAAAAACGCCATCGCGGAGGCGGCGGCGATCCTTCGCCGGGGCGGCCTGCTGGGTATCCCCACGGAGACGGTATACGGGCTGGGGGCCGACGGGCTCAACGAGGACGCGGTGCGCCGTATTTTCGAGGCTAAGGGACGGCCACAGGACAACCCGCTGATCCTGCACGTGCCGGACGCGGGCTGGCTGGAACGCTGCTGTGTGGATATCCCTGACACGGCCTATGCGCTGGCGGAACGGTTCTGGCCGGGGCCGCTGACCATGATCCTGCCCCGGCGGGACTGCGTGCCCCTGCGGACCACCGGCGGGCTGGATACCGTGGGCGTCCGCTGCCCGGACCATCCGGTGACGCGGGCCATTATCGCGGCAGCGGATACGCCGGTGGCGGCGCCCAGCGGGAATACCTCCGGACGGCCCAGCCCCACCTGTGCGCGGCACATGATGGAGGACATGATGGGCAAGATCGACGGGATCGTGGATGGCGGGCCCTGCGCCGTAGGCGTAGAGAGCACTATTATCGATCTGACGGTGCAGCCACCCCGGCTGCTGCGGCCCGGCGGACTGCCGCTGGAGGCACTGGAGGCGGTGCTGGGGGAGGTGGCCGTGGACAAGGCCGTGCGGCAGAAGCTGTCCGACGGGGAGAAGGCCAAGGCACCGGGAATGAAGTACCGGCACTACGCGCCCCGGGCTGCCGTGACGGTGGTGACGGGCGCGCCGCGGCGAAGCGCGGCGTACATCGCGGCGCACCTGCCGGCGGGGGCCGGGGTCATCTGCTTTGACGAGTACGCGCCGCTGTTCGCGGGGCACATTGTACATCGGTTGGGACCGGCAGGAGACAAGCTGGCCCAGGCACAGCGCGTGTTCGACGCGCTGCGGACCTTCGACGAGACGGAGGTGACAGCCATCTATGCCCAGTGCCCGGACGAGGCGGGACTGGGACTGGCGGTGAGCAACCGGCTGAAAAAGGCGGCGGGGTTCCACACGGTGGACGCGTCGCCGTTGGTCATCGGCTTCACGGGGCCTACCGGCGCGGGCAAAACCAGCGCCCTGCGGGCGCTGGAGCAGCTGGGCGGGCTGGTGCTGGACTGCGACGCCATCTACCATGAGCTGCTGCGGACGGACGGAGCGCTGCGGGGGGCCATCGCCGGGGCGTTCGGCCCGGTGTTTGCGGCGGACGGCGGTCTGGACCGGCAGAAGCTGGGGAACCTCGTATTCGGCGATCCGGCGGCGCTGGAGACGCTGAACGGGATCATCTATGCACGACTGCCCCGGGAGCTGCGGCGGCGGATGGACGAGAGCGACGCGGCGGTGGTGGGCATTGACGCCATCAACCTGATCGAAAGCGGGCTGGACGGGCTGTGCCGCCGGACGGTGGCGGTGATCGCGCCGGCGGAGACGCGGGTGGCGCGCATCATGGCACGGGACGGCATACCGGAGGCATACGCGCGGCTGCGGGTGCGGGCACAGAAGGACGAAGCGTTCTACCGGGCCCATTGCACGGACGTGCTGGTGAACGACTGCGGCAGCGCGGCGGCCTTTACGGAAAAGGCACGGCAGGCGCTGGAGACGATATTGAAGGAGGAACGAGCATGAGCGAGGAAATGAAGGCACTGCGGGAGCAGCTGCTGCGGAATGACAAGAACGGGTATGATACGCTGGACGAGGCGCAGCTGGCGGAGATGGAGGCCTACTGCGCGGACTACAAGGCATTCCTGAACGAGGGAAAGACCGAACGGCTCAGCGCCCGGGCGGCTATCGCCGCGGCAGAGGCGAAGGGCTTTGTGCAGTATAAGCGCGGCATGGCGCTGAAGGCCGGGGATAAGGTGTACACCTGCAACCGGGGCAAGGGGCTGATGCTGGCGGTCATCGGTAAGGAGAGCCTGGCCGAGGGCGCGCAGATCGCGGCGGCGCATATCGACTCGCCGCGGCTGGATCTGAAGCCCACGCCGCTGTATGAGGACAGCGAGATGGCATATTTCAAGACCCACTACTACGGTGGTATCCGCAAGTACCAGTGGGTGACTATCCCCCTGCAGCTGCGGGGCGTGGTGGCCAAGAAGGACGGCAGCGTGGTAGACGTGTGCATCGGCGAGGCGGGTGAGCCCCAGCTGGTCATCACGGACCTGCTGCCCCATCTGGGCGGCGAACAGGGCCGGAAGCCCCTGAACGAGGCGGTGCCCGGCGAGACGCTGAACCTGCTGGTGGGCAGCCGGCCCATCGGGGACAGCGAGGACAAGGACCGGGTGAAGCTGCACGTGATGAAGCGGCTGCACGACAAGTACGGCATCACGGAGAGCGACTTCGCCTCCGCGGAGCTGGAGGCTGTTCCCGCCGCGGAGGCGGTGGACATCGGTATTGACGGCAGCATGATCGGGTCCTACGGTCACGATGACCGGGTGTGCGGCTACGCGGCGCTGCGGGCGCTGCTGGATATCAAAACGCCGGACAAGACGGCGGTATGCGTGCTGGCGGACAAGGAGGAGATCGGCTCCATGGGCGTGACAGGTATGCAGTCCGCGGCCTTTGACGCCTTTATGTCTGACCTGTGCGACGGCCAGAACGTGCCGCTGAAGGCGTGCTTTGAGAACGCCTTTTGCCTGTCCGCCGACGTGACGGCGGCCTATGACCCCAACTTTGCCGATGTGTACGAGAAGAAGAACGCGGCCTTCGTCAACTACGGCGTGGGTATCTGCAAGTACACCGGCGCACGGGGCAAGTCCGGTTCCTCGGACGCCAACGCGGAGACGGTGGCCTATGTGCGCGCGGTGCTGGACGGCGCGGGCGTGCGGTGGCAGATCTGCGAGCTGGGCAAGATCGACGCCGGCGGCGGCGGGACGGTGGCACAGTATATGGCCAACCGGAACATCGCCACGCTGGACGCCGGCGTGCCGGTGCTGAGCATGCATGCGCCCTTCGAGGTGGTGGCCAAGGTGGACTGCTACGAGATGTACCGGGCCTGCAAGGCGCTGTACGAGGCGAGATAACGGAAAAGCACGGTCCCAGGCAGTGCCTGGGACCGTGCTTTTTACGGGAAAGATACGGAAATCCCTTGTACACAGTGGGAGAATACGGTATAATTTTCTACACGCACAGCAGGAAGGGAGGCGGCGGTATGTACGGCATCGGTCAGCGGGTGGTGCACCCCATGCATGGGGCGGGCGTTATCGAGAACGTGACGGAGGAGCTGCTGTACGGCGCGGCGCGGACGTACTATGTGTTCCGTCAAGCCGTCAGCGGACTGGTACTGAAGCTGCCCACTGATAACTGCGAGGCCATCGGCGTGCGGCTGCTGTATGATCGGGAGAGAATGGACGCGGTGCTCTCGGCCATCCCATCGCTGACGGTGGAGGAGGAGCGCAACTGGAACCGCCGCTACAGGGAGAACATGGCGCGGCTGAAAAGCGGCGACCTGACGGAGGTGGCACGGGTGGTCAAGTCCCTGATGCGGCGGGAGGCGGCGCGGGGACTGTCCACCGGAGAGAGAAAAATGCTGCACAGTGCCAAGGAGATACTGCTATCGGAGCTGGCGATGGTGCGGGAGATCGGATACCAAGAGGCGGAGCGTCTGCTGGATGGCGCGGTGATGACGGGAGCGTGTGAATGACGATGGGGAAGCTCTTTGACAAGCTGTTAAACCGGAAAAAGGAACGGTACCCCCGCTGCGCGGCGCTGGTGCCTGCCGCGGGGCGCTCTGAGCGCATGGGCGGCACGGATAAGCTGACGGCGCCGCTGTGCGGCGTGCCGGTGCTGCTGCGGACGCTGCGGGCGCTGGATGAGGCGGCGCTGATCGACGAGATCGTGGTGGCGGTAAGCCCGGAGCGCCTGGAGGAGATCGCGGCCCTGTGTGCCGGGGCGAATGTCAAAACGCCGCTGCGCGTGGTGGAGGGCGGCGGGAGCCGCACTCAGTCGGTGCTGCTGGCGGCGCTGGCGGCCGGCGACAGCTGCGAGCTGCTGGCGGTGCATGACGGCGCGCGGCCGCTGATCCTGCCGGAGCAGGTGGACGACATGGTGCGGCTGGGACAGCGGACCTATGCCGCCGCGCCGGCGCTGCCGGTGACGGACACGGTGAAGGTGGCGGATATGGCGGGGCTGGTGCAGTCCACGCCGGACCGGAAAACGCTGTACGCCGTACAGACACCACAGGTGTTTCAGGCGAACATCCTGAAGGCTGCTCTGCAGTCGGCCATCAGTGCCGGGGCGGACATCACGGACGACTGCTCCGCCGTGGAACGGCTGGGCAAGGAGGTATGGCTGGCCCCCGGCTGGCGGGAGAACATCAAGATCACCACGCGGGAGGACCTGACCATGGCAGAGGCATTCCTGCGGGAGAGGGAGAACAGAGCATGACGGATCTGCGCATTGGATATGGCTATGACGTACACCGACTGGTGCAGGGGCGCGCCCTGGTGCTGGGCGGTGTGACGGTGCCCTTTGAGAAGGGGCTGCTGGGGCACTCCGACGCGGACGTGCTGACCCACGCGGTGATGGATGCTCTGCTGGGTGCGGCGGCGCTGGGGGACATCGGCAAGCTGTTTCCGGACAGCGATGCGCGCTACGCCGGGGCGGACAGCACGGCGCTGCTGCGGCAGGTGACGGCGGTGCTGGCGGAGGCGGGCTGGACCATTGTGAATGTGGACGCTACGGTGGCGGCGCAGGCGCCGAAGCTGGCACCCTATATCCCGGAGATGCGGGAGAGACTGGCGGCAGCCATGGGGCTGGACGCGGGACGCGTTTCTGTGAAGGCGACGACGGAGGAGGGACTGGGATTTACCGGCAGCGGCGAGGGCATAGCGGCCCATGCGGCGGCGCTGGTGGAGAAAACGGCGTAAAAAAACCGGTGCAATCTTCACACATTATTAACAGCGGTGGGGTTGTGCCAAAAGTGAACATATGGTACAATATACCTGTTAAGACGCGGAGGCGTGTCTGCCCGATACGGACAGATGCGCCGCTTTTTGGTATAGGCTATGGAGGACGAGGAAAGGAAGGTAGACTTGAGCCACAGGACTATTCAGGACGAGCAGGCGAGACTGCGTAAAAAACGGCAGAAGGCAGAAAACATCTTTGCTGTATTCAAAAAACCGCTGCACGAGTCACTGACATCGGTATTGCCGGTAATGCTGATCGTGCTGGTGCTGTGCTTCACCATTGCGCCGGTGCCCAACAACGCCATGGTGGCGTTCCTGCTGGGCGGCGTGATGTTGATCGCCGGCATGGGACTGTTCACGCTGGGGTCGGAGATGTCCATGATCCCGCTGGGACAGGCGGTAGGCTCCGAGATCACACGGCGAAAGAAGGTGTGGATCATCACGGTGGTGGGCTTCCTCATCGGCATGATCATTACCGTGGCGGAGCCGGACCTGCAGGTGCTGGCCAACCAGGTGCCGGCCATCGAGAACAACGTGATCATCTGGTCCGTGGCGGTGGGCGTGGGTGTGTTCCTGGTCATCGCCCTGCTGCGTATCGTGCTGGGTATCCAGCTGCGGTGGCTGCTGATCGGGTTTTACGCCATCGTGTTCACGCTGGCGATGTTCGTGTCGCCGGATTTCTGGGCGGTGGCCTTTGACTCCGGCGGTGTGACCACCGGACCCATGACGGTGCCGTTCATCATGGCGCTGGGCGTGGGCGTGTGCGCCGTGCGAAGCGATAAGCAGGCAGGGGGCGACAGCTTCGGCCTGGTGGCGCTGTGCTCTATCGGGCCGATCATCACGGTGCTGATCCTTGGATTGCTGTATAAGCCGGACGGAAGCGCTTACACCGCGGCGGTCATGCCGGATGCCAAGGACACGGTGGAGATGTTCGATCTGTATCTCAGCGAGATACCTCACTATCTGAAGGAGACGGCATCGGCGCTGCTGCCTATCGGCGCTTTCCTGATCCTGTTCCAGCTGGTGACCCGCAGACTCAAGCGCAAGGAGATACTGCACATGGTCATCGGTCTGGTGTATGTGTACATAGGATTGACCATCTTCCTGATGGGCGTGAACGTGGGCTTTATGCCCGTGGGCAGCTTTTTGGGCGGCAGCATCGCCAGCCATACCTATAATTGGATACTTATCCCCATTGCTATGGTCATCGGTTATTTCATCGTACAGGCGGAGCCGGCTGTCCATGTGCTGAACAAGCAGGTGGAGGAGATCACCGCCGGTTCCATCCCGGCTCACGCCATGAACCTGGCGCTGTCTGTGGGCGTGGCCATCTCGCTGGGGCTGGCTATGATCCGGGTGCTGACGGGTATCTCCATCATGTGGTTCCTGGTGCCGGGCTATGTGCTGAGTCTGGCGCTGAGCTTCGTGGTGCCGCAGATCTTTACGTCCGTGGCCTTCGACTCCGGCGGCGTGGCCTCCGGACCCATGACGGCTACGTTCCTGCTGCCCTTCGCCCTGGGCGCCTGCGACGCTGTGGGCGGCAATCTGGTGACGGACGCTTTCGGTGTGGTGGCGATGGTGGCCATGACACCGCTGGTGACCATACAGCTGCTGGGCCTGAGCTATCAGAGAAAGCTGCGCCGCGCACCTGCTCCTGCCGCGCCTGTGGCGGTGGAGGAGCTTATCGAGCTGTGCTGAGGAGGTGGAGATATGTCTGAAACAACCAAGAACCGTCTGTATCTGATGATCACCATCACCAACCGGGTCATGGGCGCCACGCATTTTCTGGATTTCTACCGGGCTTTCGGCGCGCCGGTGGTGTTCACCGCCCTGGGACGGGGCACCGCCAGCAACGACGTGCTGAGTTATCTGGGTCTGGAGGCTACGGAGAAGTCCGTGATGTTCTCCGTGGTGACGCCGGCTGTCAAGGAGGTGCTGATGCGGGAGCTGGTGGACACCATGCGGATCGACCGGCCCGGCAGCGGTATCGCCGTGTGCCTGCACCTGAGCAGCGTGGGCGGAAGGACGGCGCTGAACTATCTGATCTCCGGCAAAAGCGACGCGCAGCCGGATATGACTGTGAAGGAGGAAGAGCAGATGAACGAGAACGCGTATCAGCTGATCGTGGCGATCACCAATACCGGGTACACCGACGCGGTGATGGAGGCGGCCTCCGCCGCCGGCGCGCGGGGCGGTACGGTCATTCACACCCGGGCTACCGACGCGGGGAACACCAACAAGTTCTTCGGCATGGCCATCTCGGAGGAACGGGAGATGATCTTCCTGGTGACCTCCGCCGATAAGCGGGCGGCCATCATGCAGTCCATCATGGAGAAGGCCGGCGCCCACACTGAGGCGCAGACGGTGACGTTCTCCGTGCCGCTGGACGACGCAGCGGGGCTGTACAGCGCCAACAGCAACTGAAAAGCAAGGCCCCCGGCTTGGCCGGAGGCGGAGAATGAGCCTCCCCCGGTGAAACCGGGGGAGGCTTTTGTGTGAAAGGAACCGCCGGAGGGCGGCTTGTTCAGCGGTTATTGGGGGGATGCAAGATGACGCTTCACGGCCTGGAAGGTAGCGTCACTGATGACGCGCTCCATGCGGCAGGCGTCCTCGGCAGCGCTGGCCTCGTCCACACCCAGGCGGCGGAGAAAGTCCGTGAGGACCGTGTGGCGCTCGTAGATCTTTTCGGCTACCTCGCGCCCGGCGGCGGTGAGGGTGATGTAGCCGCCGTTGTCTACGTCGATATACTGCCCGGCCTTCAGCAGGCCAACGGCGCGGCTGACGCTGGGCTTGGAGTAGCCCATATAGTCCACGATGTCGATGGAACGGACGGCCTTCCCCTGACGGATCAGGACCAGGATGCTCTCCAGATACATCTCGCCGGATTCCTGTAATACCACGGCGGCACCTCCTTTGACACTTAGAGCACTCTAACTGAAGTGTAACACACGACTGGCGTAAAAGCAAGTGAAAGTTAAATATATTTAACTGTCGTTACAATGGCGGGTGTTTCTTGACAGAGCGGTTAGCCTGTGCTAACATCATACCACACAATACAGATAGGCTGTTGAGGTAACGCGCTATGACACTAAATGAACTGAAGATCGGCGACAGCGGCGTCATCACTGCCGTGGGCGGGGAGGGCGCACTGCGCTGCCGTCTGCTGGATATGGGGCTGACGCCCCGGACCGTGGTGACACTGCGGAAGGTGGCCCCTATGGGGGATCCCATCGAGATACACGTGCGGGGCTATGAGTTGACGCTGCGGGTGGAGGACGCCCGACAGATCACCGTGGAAAAGAGGGATCGCGTATGATCTTTGCATTGGCGGGCAACCAAAACTGCGGCTTGACTACGCTGTTCAATGCGTTGACCGGCTGCAACCAGCAGGTGGGGAATTTCCCCGGCGTGACGGTGGACCAGAAGTCCGGAGAGGTACGGGAGCACAAGGAGTGCACCGTGGTTGACCTGCCGGGCATCTACTCCCTGCGGACCTATACCCAGGAGGAGATCGTCACGCGGGACTACATACTGAACCAGAAGCCGGACGGCATCATCAATATCGTGGATGCCACCAACATCGAGCGCAACCTGTACCTGACACTGCAGCTGCTGGAGCTGCGGGTGCCTATGGTGCTGGCGCTGAACATGATGGACGAGGTGCGCGCCAACGGCGGCACCATCGACGTGCAGAAGCTGTCCGACGACCTGGGCATTCCCGTGGTGCCCATTACCGCCGCCAAGGGCGAGGGTGTGTCCGAGCTGATGGACCGGGCGGTGGAGACGGCGAAAAACCGGGTGCTGCCCAAGGTCTATGACTTCTGCGCGGCGAATTCGCCGGTGCACCGGTGCGTCCATGCGGTGGTGCATCTGATCGAGGACCACGCTGAGCGGCTGGGTCTGCCGCCCCGGTTCTGCGCCACGAAGCTCATTGAGGGCGACAGGGATATGGCGGACCGGCTGGTGCTGGATCAGAACGAGAGGGAGCTGCTGGAGCACTGCATCGTGCAGATGGAGACGGAGAACGGATTGGACCGCAATGCCTCGCTGGCGGATATGCGGTATACGTTCATCGAGCAGGTCACCGCCGACGCGGTGGTCAAGTGCCATGAGAGCAAGGAGCACAAGCGCAGCGTGGCCTGGGACAGGGTACTGACGGGGAAATACACGGCGCTGCCGGTATTCTTTGGCGTGATGCTGCTGATCTTCTGGCTGACGTTCGATGTTATTGGCCAGGGGCTAAGCGATCTGCTGGCGCTGGGTATCGACTACGTGACCGCCGGCGTGGACGGGGCGCTGACCGCCTACGGCATCAACCCGGTGGTGCACAGCCTTATTATTGACGGTATCTTCGCCGGTGTGGGCAGCGTGCTGTCATTCCTGCCCATTATCGTGACGCTGTTTTTCTTCCTGTCCATTCTGGAGGACACCGGCTATATGGCCCGGGTGGCCTTTGTCATGGACAAGCTGCTGCGGAAGATCGGTCTGTCCGGGCGGAGCATCGTGCCGCTGCTGATCGGCTTCGGCTGCTCGGTGCCGGCCATCATGGCCACCCGCACGGTGTCCTCGGACCGGGATCGGAAGATGACCATTCTGCTGACGCCCTATATGAGCTGTTCGGCCAAGATCCCTATCTATGGCTTTTTTACCGCCGCGTTCTTCACCGACCACAAGGCGCTGGTGATGATCTCCCTGTATGTGCTGGGTATCGTGGTGGGTATTCTGGCAGCGCTGGTGATGAAGGGGACCGCCTTCAGGGGCAAGCCTGTGCCCTTTGTCATGGAGCTGCCCAACTACCGTATGCCCTCCGCTAAAAGCGTGGGGCTGCTGCTGTGGGAGAAGGCCAAGGACTTTTTGCAGCGGGCCTTCACCGTGATCTTCCTGGCCACGGTGGTCATCTGGTTCCTGCAGAGCTTCGACACGCGACTCAATGTGGTCACGGACAGCGCGGACAGTCTGCTGGCGCTGATCGGCCAGTGGCTGGCGGTGCTGTTCAGGCCGCTGGGCTTTGGTGACTGGCGCTGTGCCACGGCGCTGATCTCCGGCTTTATCGCCAAGGAGTCGGTGGTCAGCACGCTGCAGGTGCTGCTGGGGAACGCGGCCATTACGTCCCTGTTCACCACGCGCAGCGCCATCAGCTTTCTGGTGTTCACGCTGCTGTATACCCCTTGTATAGCGGCGGTGGCCACCATACGGCGTGAACTGGGCTCCCGCATCAAAACGGTGGGAGTGGTGCTGCTGCAATGCGTAGTGGCGTGGCTGGCGGCGTACATCGCTTACGCTGTGGGAGGACTGCTGCTATGAGCTGGATGGACTGGGTGCTGCTGGCACTGGTGGCGCTGTGCGGTGTACTGGCCCTGCGTAGTGCGCGGCGGGCGCGGAAAAACGGCGGATGCGCCGGCTGTTCTGGCTGCGGCGGGAGCTGCGGCGGCTGTACCGGGAAAAAGGAATAAAAAACAAGGCCCGCGGGGGCCTTGTTTTTTTACAGCAGGAGACCATATTTGGCGCACAGGGGCAGGAGCGTGTCCTCCGGCAGGTCGCCGTCGTACAGGGCGCGGCCCTGATAGGCCCGGAGGGCGGCCTCCAGCAGCTGGGTGTCGTCGCAGACGAAGCACACCGGCTTGGTGAGCATATACTGGTAGTCCGCCAGGGCCTGTATATCGTCCCAGGAGGCGATACGCAGGGCCAAGACCGTCTCACCGCTGTCCAGCGCGGCGGTGAGCGTCTCCTCCGCATCGCCGGTCAGGTCGATGACGGTGTGCCAGGAGACATCGACAGGCAGGGGAAAGGGCAGCTTCTCCGTGGCGGCGGGCAGCTCGTTCGTATGCTGCGGGGCCGGCGGCGTGATGACCGCGCCGTCCAGTGCCCGGGCCAGGGCGGCGATATGCGCGGCGGTGGTGCCGCAGCAGCCGCCGCACCCGGCCCCGCCGGCGGCCAGGAATTCCGGTACCAGGGCGGTGAATTCCTCGCCGGTGCAGCGGTAGACCGTCTCGCCGTTCTCGATAATGGGCATTCCGGCATTGGGCTTGGCGATCAGGGGCACCCGGGCATATTCCCGCAGGCGCTTCAGCTGGAGAAGCATCTGCTCCGGGCCGGCGGAGCAGTTCAGGCCAAAGGCGTCGATGCCCATGCCCTGCAGGACCACCAGCGCCGCGGTGATGTCGGTGCCGGAGACGCTGCGGCCGTTTCCGTCACAGGTGAAGGTGACGAAGATAGGCTTGTCGCTGACGCTGCGGACGGCCAGCACCGCCGCACGGGCGTCGGAGAGGGTCATCATGGTCTCGATGACGAACAGGTCCACGCCGGCGCGTTCCAGACCGGCGGCCTGCTCGGTGTAGATGTCCACCAGCTCCTCGAAGGACACGTCGCCCAGCGGGGCGAGGAACGCGCCGGTGGGGGACATATCGCCTGCCCGCAGGGCCTTGCCCTGCACCGCCTGGGCGGACAGTTCCGCCAGACGGCGGTTGTAGTCGGCGGTGCAGTTGAACAGGCCGGACTCCTCCAGCTTGCGGCGGTTGGCACCGAAGGTGGGGGTGTAGACCACCTGGCTGCCGGCGGCCACATAGCCGCGCTGGATGTCGATGATGGCGTCCGGATGGTCCAGTGTCCACTGCTCGGCGCAGACGTCGCCTGTATAGCCGCGCTTTTGCAGCTCGGTGCCGGTGGCACCGTCCAGAATCAGAGGAAAACGAAGCTCCATAGGTGTTACCTCCATTGCATGGATCTTAGGGGAATGTTTTTGGCAAAGGCGTCGGCGAAGTCGGGACGCCCGGAGAGCTCGAGATAGGTGAGACGGTTGACGATGCCGTCCGCGGCGGACATATCACCCCGCAGGGCCAGCTGTGCCGCGCCGGAGAGGGCGGCGTTGCCTACGCTGTGGAGCTTGGCGGCGGGGAGACGGGGGAGCATACCGATGGCCGCGGCGCTGGCGGGGTCAAGGTACATCCCGAAGCCGCCGGATAGGTACAGACCGTCCAGCGCGGAAAGGGTCAGCCCCTGCTGCGCCAGCAGTATCTGCACGCCGGCGGCCACCGCTGCCTTGGCCAGCTGCAGCGCCCGGACATCAGCGGCGGTGAGATACACCCGGTCGGTCAAGTGGAAGACGCCGCAGCCGTTTTCGTCACGGGTCAAATAGCGGCGGAACGCCTCAGGCGCGTCTTCCGGCGGTAGGAGACGGCCGCCTTCGTCAATGACGCCCAGGTGCAGCAGGAGGGCCGTCAGGTCGATGAGACCAGAGCCGCAGAGACCGGCTGCCTCGCCGCCGCCGATGACGTTCATCTTGAAGGCGCCGCTGTACCGGACGCGGCTGACCGCACCGTCCACGCCCAGCATACCGCAGGCGATGCCCGCGCCCTCGAAGGCGGGGCCGGCGGCCACGGCGCAGCAGGTGAAGCCGTCCATGCCGCCCAGGGCCATCTCGCCGTTTGTGCCGATGTCCAGAAACAGGAAATGGCCCGCGCGTCGGGCAAGGCCGGAGGCCAGCAGGCCGGCGGTGATATCGCCGCCCACGAAGCCCGCCGCGCAGGGAACGCAGTACAGCGGCGCGTCCAGCAGCGTGAGGCCGGAGCTTTGACGGAAGAAGGTCTCCGGGCAGAAGGGGGCGGCGGCCAGAGGGCGGACGGATACACCGGCGAGCAGGCTCTGCATGACGGTGTTGCCGGCGGTCACGGTGCGCTTCAGCTCGGCGGGCTGCCGCCCGGCCTGGGAGAGTGCCCGGGTGAGCAGGGCCTTCAGCTGCTGGCGGAGTAGGGAGGACAGGCGGGTGAGCCCGTCCTGGTGGTCGATGGTATACTGGATGCGTGTGATGACATCCGCGCCGTAGGGGGCCAGAGCCGTCCAGTCGGCGCAGGTGGCCAAGGCGTGGCCGGTGGCCAGGTCGTACAGCCGCAGCGCCGTGGTGGTGGTGCCCAGGTCGATGGCGGCGGCGCAGCCTGTCTCGCCGGTGGGGACGGCGGGGGGATCCAGCGTTTCGGTGAGGATGCGCCCGCCGGCGGCGGGAGGGAGGACGATCTCGTCGCCGTCCTCCGGCACCACACGGCAGGCCAGACGCGGCACGCCGTTGACGCTGACGCGGCATTTGCCGCAGCGGCCGTGGCCGCCGCAGGCGGCGGGCAGGGTACAGCCGACGCGGCGCAGCAGAGCCAGCAGGGTATCGGTATCATTGCAGGGGAGGCGAAAAACATCTCCGCCGCGGGTCACGCGGATACTTGACACGGGCAACACCCCTTTTTATAATAATTCCACTACTACTTTTATCAGCCCGGGGCGGCTTTGTCAAGAGGATTTGCCATGAGAACAAAACTGATGACGCTGGCGGCGGAAAACGGGTTCTCCCACGCCGCGCCGGTAGACATGAACGCGCTGACGCCCCGGCGGGAGGTGCGGGAGATGTGCCGGGCGGACCGGTGCGGACAGTGGAACGCCAACTGGGCTTGTCCGCCCGGCTGCGGGACGCTGGAGGATGCCGCGGCGGCCATGGGATGCTTTGACGCCGGGGTGCTGGTGCAGACCACCGGTACACTGACGGATGACTTCGACTACGAGGAGATGGAGGCGATCCAGCGGCGGCACAAGCGGGCCTTTGCGGACTTTGTGCGGCAGGCGCGGCTGCTGCTGCCGGACTGCCTGCCTCTGTCAGCAGGGGCATGCACCGTGTGCCGACGGTGTACCTGTCCGGACCGGCCCTGCCGGTTTCCGGACAAGCGGATGTCCTCTATGGAGGCCTACGGACTGTTGGTGGGGGACGTGTGTCTGCGGTCCGGGCTGTCGTATAACTACGGACCGCGAACCATGACGTATACATCGTGCCTACTCTATACCGAAGAGGTGAAATGATATGATGACACCCAAGGAGAACTTTCTGGAGCTGCTGAAGCCCAATGGCCAGCCGGATCGCCAGCTGTGCCAGTACGAGGCGCTGCACATGTGCCTGAACGATCCCATCAACACCTATCTGCGGGGCAACCGGAAGCGGGGGACCGTCAGCAAAGACCGCTGGGGCACCACCATCAGCTTTCCCGCCGACGCGCCGGGGCCTATGCCCGTTACCACGGACGGCCTGGCGGTGTGCCCGGACATCACCCATTGGCGGGAGACGGTGCACGCGCCGGACATCGCCGCCTGCACGGAGGGCTGGGAGGCGTGCCGCGCCGCGGCACGGGCGGCCTGCGGGGAGGAGAAGCTGCTGGCGGGCTTTATGGGTACCGGTATCTTCGAGCAGTGCCACTTCCTGATGGGCTTTGAGGACACGCTGACGAACCTGTATGAGCACCCGCAGGAGATGCACGCGCTCATTGACTACATCACCACGTATCGGCTGCTGTACGTGAAGCTGCTCATCGACAATTTGCAGCCGGACGTGATCTTCTCTCACGACGACTGGGGCACCAAGGACGCTTTGTTCATGAAGCCGGAGATGTGGCGGGAATTCTTCAAGGAGCCGTACCGGCGGTTTTACGGCTACATCCGGTCCCGGGGCGTGATCGCCATACATCACGCGGACTCCTATTTGGTCCCGATCGTGGAGGACATGGCGGAGATCGGCATTCAGGTGTGGCAGGGCGTACTGCCGGAGAACGATATACCGGCCCTCCAGCAGAAGCTGCACGGGCGGCTGGTGCTGATGGGCGGCATGGGCGCCGCCATCGACCGGGCGGATGCCGCGCCGGAGGAGATCTACGGCTATGCCATGGATACCCTGCGGCGGTGCTGCCCGGGTGGGCACTATATCCCCTCCATCACCTACGGTCTGCCGGGGGCGGTGTATCCCCATGTGGACGAGTACATCGACCGGGCCATAGCGGACTACAACCGGGCGCTGCACGTGCCGCGGTTCGATCTGCCGTCGGTGCCACGCCGGGTGCGGGCTGTCGCCGTGCGGCAGGCGGCGGGCGCCGCTGTCGAGAACGGCGACGTACTGGCCCGCCTGGCCGCAGCGCTGGAAAAGGGACAGCAGAAAAAGGTGCTGGCGCTGTCCCGGGAGGCGCTGGAGCAGGGTCGGACGCCGCAGGAGATCCTGTCCGGCGGGCTGATCCGGGGTATGAATGATCTGGGCGAGGCCTTCTCCGCCAACCGGGCCTTCGTGCCGGAGATGCTGATGGCCGCCCGGTGCATGACGGCGGCGCTGGGGGAGCTGAAGCCGCTGATGACCGGCGGAAATGCCAAGACGGTGGGCCGGGCGTGTATCGGCACCGTTCGGGGAGATATGCACGACATCGGCAAGAACCTGGTGAAGATCATGCTGGAGGGCAGCGGCGTAGAGGTCATTGACCTGGGCGTGGACGTGACGCCGGAGCAGTTCGTGGAGACGGCGAAGCGGCAGCGCTGCGGCGTGATCGCCTGCTCATCCCTGCTGACCACCACCATGGGCGAGATGCGCCGGGTGGTGACGCTGGCCCGGGAGGCAGGTATCCGGGACCAGGTGAAGATATTTGTGGGCGGCGCGCCCATCAGCCAGAGCTTCTGCGATGAGATCGGCGCGGACGTATACACCGAGGATGCGGCGGCAGCCGCACGGGCGGCGGTATCGGCGCTGAAGGGATAAATCGGCAGTCATAAAAAGCGACAGACCCGCAGGCATTGCCTGCGGGTCTGCCGCTGTGTTGGT
>ENA-UOJR01000998-UOJR01000998.1-human-gut-metagenome-genome-assembly--contig:-C115P-NODE-998-length-29155-cov-55.095808_pt1 | contig 29155 bp, 28 predicted proteins | sample MGYA00242354_ERZ723901 | MGnify/ENA metagenome assembly ERZ723901
TGATATCTTATCATGACCGCTTTCGTTTGTCAACAACTTTTTTAAAAACTTTTTTGTCTTGAAAAACTTTCGTTTTTCGCGGCAGATTTTTATATTACCATATCTGCCAGACATCTGTCAACAACTTTTCCGAAATCTTTTTGAATTTCTTTTTCGTTGTTGTGTTGTCTCGGTACTGCCCTGACAACGAATCTGAGTATATCACCCCACATATCACTTGTCAACATTATTTTTTGAATTTTTTACACAAATTATCCCCTGCCATGCAAATTCCGCATGTACAGGGGATTTTTACCACTTTTCTATTCTATTTTACAAAGAAAGGAAGCTTTTGTCCGAGCTGTTCGATCAGGTATGCCAGGTAATTGTTTTCATACAGACATGTAAGGATCTTGCTGTCTCTGGTGTAATCTACGATGACCTGTCCCAGGGTTCCCAGGTCTCTGAAGATGTCAAATGCATATATTGTCCAAACAATTAGGACAGTTTCCAATATTCCAACCACAATACCTAGTAATTTGTCCAGGCTATGTACTATAGGTAGTTTTGAGATTACCTTTGCAGAGAAAAATACCACATTTAGTAAATGGTGTACCAGTCCGATGGCTGCCAGCAACAGCAGAGTGATTATCACATTGAAAAACCTTCCGTCAAAGTAACTGCTCAGCGCATTTCCCAGCAGGAACAGTACAACGCAGGTGATCAGCAGGGAGATCAAAGAGATCAGGGATCTCACCATTCCCTTTTTATAACCGTCCACCACCATGCAAAGCAAGATCACTGCTGTAATAATAAGCAATAAATTCAGATTCATTCGTATACTCCTTTATTTTAACTGTATGGTATCTATTGTATTATCCGTCACCAGGTAATATTTGTAGGATCCTCCTGCCGGAAGCATAAGCCGCACGCTCTTACCAAAGTTTCCCCGGTATTTTTCCACACCCTCTGTTGTGAAGATCTGACATTCCGACTCGTTGTAGATCACCATGGCATCCTCTTCAAAAAATATATCTGTATAATCCACATCAAAATAATAGCTCCCCACTTTTACCGCCGAAGTATTATATACATCCATGCGGTATTTGGTCTCCGCCTGATCCGATAAAAATACCAGTCCTACGTATTTCTCGCTGTAAAAAACTGACTGGATCTCATCATCATAGAGATATTCTCCGATGGTTACCGGCTTCTGCGATCCGCTAAAAATCATCAGACGGCTGTCACCTGCCGCGAAGGCGGTATCATTATTCATAAACTGCACTTTCGGAACGACCAGATCGGAATAGGTATAAGCGCTGACCATATAGTCACTCTGGTTCGCACCTACCGGACCGAAATTATAGAATACCACGTTGGATTTCACCACTCCTGCATCTACATATAAGTAGCTGACCGCCAGCAGTTCTCCGCTCGGGGACAGACTGATGGAGATGGGATATCCTCCGTCATTCATATGTGCCTGTCCGGTGTAACTGTTGCTTCCGTCCGCTTCGTAGGTCATGATCCAGGTCACATCTGTGTCCGCCAGTGTTGCCGTTACTCTGCCGGTGTCTGCTACCGTAATATTACGAATTGGCATGGTCGTGGTAATGGTTCCCAGCTGTTTCTCCGTATTCTGTACATAAATCTCACGACCATTGTAACTGCCGATAGCTGCAGCACTGCCGCAGGTAGCAAGCTTCACATCCTGGATAACATAAGTCTGATTCCATTTCACATTTCCCTTTGCATCCGTACAATGTGCACCATCCTTACTATAGGTAAGGATTCCGTTTTTCAGGCGAACATCTATGGCATCTGACGAAGTCTCCCTGTTTACAGAGGACACGGTATCATAACCTGTGTAAATATGCCGCTTCGCCTGCACCACCACCAGTGCCAGCGCCGCTCCCAGTGCCGCAGCTACCAAAAGCACCCGGTATACAATGGTCAGTTTATGTTTACGGATCTTTTTCTTATAGTCATCCTGATTCTTTTGCCGTTTTTCTTTTTCTTTCAGATAATTTTTAATATCTGCTGCCATGCATTTATTTCCTTATGTATTCTTATATCTAATGATCATCATGACCATTGTGTAACATTAACAGTATACCATAATCTTACCTTTTGAAAATAAGTTTTTTACGGCAGAAGGATTTCCTGTCCGATTTTGATGTCATCCGGATCTGTGATTCCATTCAGTGCACAGATTTCCGACACTTTTGTATTGCTTCCGTAATTGCGTAAAGAGATACCGATCAATGTGTCACCTTTCTTGATCGTATAAGCCGTCGGCTGTGCCACAGCTGCCTGTGTCTGTGGTGTTTCCGATTCCACTGTCACTTCAGGTGTCGGTTCCGGTGTCGGTGTCGGCTGCGGTTCTTCTGTCACCTCTGTTGTGTCTTCCACAGCAGCTTCGGTCTCCTCCGTCTCCGGCACAGTGGTCTCTGCTGTAGCTGTCGCGTTCTCTGCCATGGCATTGTTTTCCTGCCGCAGTGCAGCTTCCAGCTTGTCCTCTGCCACGAGTGTACTGACCTGGTTCTGTTCCTCCACCGCATCCGGTAATTTCTGCTCCATGAGACTGCTCATCGCCTGCCTGGCCGTCTCCTCCAGGGATTCCCCGGTGTTTTCCTGCCGCATCAGTGCCAGTGCCATAACGCACAGCAGTACGAACACTCCCGTGGCTGCCATCTTCATCCGGCGCAGTCCCTCCGTAGGCATGGGAATAATATTATCCCTATGTTCCGCTCGTCCGGTATATTCGACACGCCCGGCATGTCCGCTTTCCTGTCTCTGTCTGCGTTCTTCCTGCCGCTTCTTTACGACCTCATATTTTTCCTGATCTAGTTTCTCCGGTTCCGCTTCCTCTCCCCGGTTCTCCAGCATATACGCCAGCATGCTGTCATTTTTTTCATAAAATTGTGCATAACCTGCCACATACCGGCAGATCTCCTGCTCACAGATCCGGAAGCCTTCCACCATCTCGCCATTCAGGATCTGATATCCTAAAAATGTCATTTCCGGAAAATACTTCTTCCGCAACTTCTCGATCTCCTGCTCCTGTGCCTGGGACAGGTGCCGTATCGGTTTTTGCAGAAAATTCAGTTTCGCCGAACCATAGGCGAACAGATAAGCCACACCATTCTCCGTCGTCCGTCTGCCATACAGCGCAATGGCAATGTCTTTGTTCTGTGCCATCCCATTCATTTGTTTTATGTAAGATACCACATAATCTTCCACATAGACTCTGCAGTGCTTGTCCGCCTCTCCGATCTGCGTTATATTTTTCGGTAATTCCATACAAAAAACACCTCCCATGCCGTTTCTATCAGTTATCACTAACTATAGCATCCGCACAGGAGGTATTTTAGCGTTCTTTGTCGCGTCCTTAAAAAAACACTTCGACAAAGTTTGCATAACTATTTATTTACTCGAATTTGTATACGGTCACAGAATCATAATCACCATTTTCCCCACCAAAGATATAAGAAGGGAAGTTCTCATGATGAATGGTATCCGGATAATACTGGGTCTCCAGAGCAAATCCGGTTCTATTGTCATAGACTGCGCCTGCTTTGCCCTCTTCCGGTGCGATAAAGTTGCCCGCATAGAACTGTACGCCGGGCAATGTGGTATATACCTTCATCACTCTGCCGCTCTTCGGTCCTTTCGCAGTAGCAATATGTTTCAGGCTGCCATCCCAGTCATCAATGCAGAAATTATGATCATAGCCACCTGTCAGTTTTAACTGTTCAAAGTCTGCTTCAATATCTCTTCCGATCTTCTTCGGCTGTGTGAAATCCATGGGTGTACCTGCCACTGCGCAGATCTCACCGGTAGGAATGGATCCCGGTACCACAGGTGTGAAATGGGAAGCTCCCAACCATAATTCATGGTCCTCAATTCTGCCGGTACCTTGTCCGTCCAGATTAAAATAGGAATGATTGGTCAGATTAAAAATAGTCCGTTTGTCACTGGACGCATGATAATGCAGTCTTAAGGCATTCTCCTCGTCCAGGAAATAGGTTACGGACACCTTTTTATGTCCGGGGAATCCCAGATATCCATCCTCGTCCTCCAGAGAAAAGGTGACACTGTTATCTCCCGGTACCGCATCCCAGATTCTCTTATGGAATCCCAGCTCAATATGTGTGTGCAGGTTGTTGGGTCCGTCATTTTGATCCATCCGATAATCCACACCGTCTAATGTATATGCTGCCCCTGCGGTACGGTTCGCACAGGGTCCGATCACTGCACCGAAGAAGCTGTAATTCTTATAATAACGGTCCACGCTGTCAAAGCCCAGTGTCACATCAGCTGTCACACCTTGCGCATCCGGTACCAGGATTCCTACCAGATTCGCACCGAGATCTGTTACCTTTGCCTGCATTCCCTTGCTGTTGCTCAGGGTATACAGAGAGATCTCTCTCCCTTCGGGGCTTTTCCCAAATACACTTTTTGTTACTGCCATTGTCTTCTCCTCCCACATTTATACATTTTCTCTGCTGCTTATAACTCCACTCTGCCTTCTAAGGCACGGAGTAATGTTACCTCATCGATATATTCCAGATCACCACCCACGGGCACTCCGCTGGCAATTCTGGTCACCTTGATCCCGGTCGGTTTGATCAATTTACTGATATACATTGCCGTAGTCTCGCCCTCCAGGCTGGAATTGGTCGCAATGATCACTTCCTGCACATCTCCCTGCAGGCGTTCCATCAGTTCCTTCAGCTTGATATCACCGGGTCCCACGCCCAGCATGGGAGAGATGGCACCATGCAGGACATGATACACACCTTCGTATTTGCCGGTCTTCTCATAGGCTGCCAGGTCTCTGGTATTCTCCACCACCATGATCGTATGATGATCTCTTCTGGGATTTGCGCACACCGGGCAGATTTCCTTATCCGTCAGGGTATAACACTCCTTACAGTACCGGACATTGGCTCTGGCCTCGATCATGACATTCGCCAGTCTGTCCACACGGTCCTTCGGCATATTGATCAGGTGAAAAGCCAGTCGTTGTGCGGACTTACTGCCAATCCCGGGCAGGGCTGCCAGTTCATCTATTAATTTATTGATCTGTCCGCTGTAAAGTTCCATTAGAAAGGAAATCCTCCTAAGCCTCCGGTCATTTTGCCCATGAGCTCTGCATTGGCTTCGTCAGCCTTGCGCAGTGCCTCGTTGGCTGCTGCCACGATAGCATCCTGTAATGTCTCGATATCCTCAGGATCCACGATCTCCTCTGCCAGTTTGATGGATGTGATCTCTTTTTTACCGTTGATGGTCACTTCCACAGCTCCGCCGCCTGCGGATGCAGAGAACTCCTTGGTCTCTAATTCCTTCTGTCCCTCTTCCATCTGACGCTGCATTCTCTGTGCCTGCTTCATCAGATTGTTCATATTACCGGGCATTGCGCCTCCGGGGAATCCACCTCTTTTTGCCATGTTACTGTTCCTCCATATCATTTATGATTGATTTCTCCGTGCTACGCATTCTCGAAATCATAATATATCCGCATTTCGGACTATCGTCCTGCGAGTGAGTTATTATTATATCTTACCTTATCTGCAAGCCTGTCGCAATCCTAAATTCACGCAGGATCACTCCTCTTCGTCTATCTCCATGTTAATGACCTTGCTAAGATCTACGTAATTGTCCTCGAACTGGCGGTTACTTTCCACCGTCTGGATCGTCACTTCGATCTCCTTGCCGGAAAAGTCGGACAATAAAGCCTCCAGCTGCTGCTTATTCTGCTCGTGGGCTTCTCCTTTGAAATAATCAGAAGCCAGTCCGTCCTCCAGCACCACCATGAGCTTATTGTCTCCGCCCAGGCTCAATCTGGCATTTTTCAGATACATCTTCATGGGATTCTCCGCATTGCCTACGATAGACGGCCATTTTCTCACGATCTCCTGTACATCCTCGGGGATAGCCTTTGGCAGCTCCGGTTTGGGTCTCGCCGCGCCACCCGGTGCTCCCCCTTGTACTCCGGGAGTGCCGGCAGGCATTTGCGCCGTAACGACAATGCCGTTTTCCACTTTTTCCTCTACCTGACGGATTCGATCCAGGACAGCTTCCTGATCTGTCTCCATCTCCGGCTTGCACAGCTTGATCAGCGCGATCTCTACCAGGATACGTTTCTGCGCCGCATAGCGGATCTGTCCGGACAGCTCAGAGAAAATATGGATATAGCGGATGATCTGATCCATGGAAAGCATGGAAGCTTCTTCCTTCAGATTCGCCAGATTATCCGTGGACATATCTATGACATCCTCCAGATTATCCGCTGTCTGTACCAGCATCAGATTCCGCAGATACCAGGTAAAGTCCGTGACGAACTGTACCAGTTCTCTGCCCTGCATGACAATCTCTTCCAACAGTTCAATGCATCCTAACACATTCCGGTGCATGACGAAGCGCAGCAATCTGCTGAACACTTCCGTATCCACTGCCCCCAACACATCCAGGGTCATGTCGTAGGTCAGCTCCTTGCCCAGATGGAATGCAATACACTGATCCAGAAGGCTTAGCGCATCACGCATGGAACCGTCCGCTACTTTCGCAATGTAGCGCAGAGCTCTGTCCTCCACCTGTACCTGCTCCGTGTCCATCAGTTCCTTCATGCGATCCGTGATGGTATCAATGGAGATTCGTTTAAAATCATATCTCTGGCAACGGGACAGGATCGTAATGGGGATCTTGTGCACCTCTGTGGTCGCCAGAATAAAAATAACATAAGAGGGCGGTTCTTCCAGAGTTTTTAACAATGCGTTGAAAGCTCCGGGGGAGAGCATATGCACCTCGTCGATGATGTAGACCTTGTATTTTCCCTCCGCCGGGGAATAGGATACCTCGTCGATGATCTCACGGATATTGTCCACACCGTTGTTGGAAGCCGCGTCGATCTCGATGACATTCATGCTGGCTCCCGCCGCAATGGCCTTACAAATACGGCATTCCCCACAGGGGCCGTCCTCTGTGGGGTGTTCGCAATTCACTGTTTTCGCAAAAATCTTCGCCACCGTAGTTTTACCGGTACCTCTCGTTCCGGTGAACAGATACGCATGGCCGATCCGGTTCGCCCGTAGCTGATTCTTCAGTGTGGTCACGATATGATCCTGACCTTTGACATCGGAAAAAGCATCCGGACGAAACTTCCGGTATAGCGCTGTATATGACATGTGTTTTCTCTCTTCCTAACTTTGTTCTGCCGTGAAGACTTTCTTAATCGCCAAAGCAGATGCCCAGCATCTTCGCCTCCTGTACGATGGTGGCATCAGGATCCACGGTCTTAAGCTTGCCCGCTACATCCTCTAACGGAACTCTTACGATCTCACGGTTCTTATAGCCTACCATGAAGCCGTACTGGTTGTCCAGGATCAGCTTGCCTGCCTCGGAGCCCAGACGGCTGGCGAATACTCTGTCGTAAGGGCAGGGGCTTCCGCCTCTCTGCATATGACCAGGTACAGTGACACGTACTTCTCTGCCGGTCTTCTCCTGAATCTGCGCAGCCACTTCATAGGATACGGAAGGGAACGGATATTTTTCCATCTTTTTCTTGTAATCTTTTTTCGGAAGGGCTGCATCCTCTTTGGAGATAGCACCCTCAGCTACCGCGATGATGGTAAAACGGCAACCTTTTTTGTCTCTGTCTTCAATTTTCTCGATCACCTTATCGATATCATAAGGAATCTCGGGAATCAAAATGATATCCGCACCGCCGGCCATGCCTGCATTCAGGGTAAGCCATCCTACCTTATGTCCCATCACTTCCACGATAAATACTCTGCCATGGGAAGCCGCTGTGGTGTGGATGCAGTCGATGGCATCCGTTGCAATATCCACTGCGCTCTGGAAACCGAAGGTCATATCGGTGCCCCACAGATCATTGTCAATGGTCTTAGGCAGCGTTACGATATTCAGACCTTCCTTGCGCAACAGGTTCGCAGTCTTGTGGGTGCCGTTACCACCGAGAATTACAAGGCAGTCCAGCTGCAGCTTGTAATAGTTCTGCTTCATGGCTTCCACTTTGTTCAGCCCGTTGGGATCCGGATCCTGGATCGTCTTGAACGGGGTCCGGGAGGTTCCCAGGATCGTGCCGCCCTTGGTAAGAATACCGGAGAAATCCTTGTCCGTCAGCATTCGGAAATTACCGTAGATCAGTCCTCTGTAGCCATCCAGGAAGCCGTAGATTTCCACCTCTTCCTTACCGTTCGCCAGTGTCTTCACCACACCTCTCATGGCTGCGTTCAGGGCCTGGCAGTCACCACCGCTCGTTAACATTCCGATTCTCTTCATCGTAGGATCCTCCGTTTCTATATTTCACTATTTTCTCTTGCGTCTACTATAACTATCCAACATTTTGAATCGCTATTTCTATTTTAATACATTTGTTTTCATCTGAAAATAGTTTGTTGTAATTTCCGAAAGATTTCGATGTCCTGCAAACAAAAAAGAGTAACCGGAACTCTCCGGTCACTCTGCATTGCCATCTCTGAAAAATATATCCAGTTTTCCCAGACATTTGATCAATGTCTGCATTTCTTCCTCATCCAGATCCCGAATGATCGTATGGATCATTTTCCTGTGGAAATCTCTATGATGGAAAAAGGCTTTCCGCCCCTTCTCTGTCAGTGTCACCAGCACCACACGTTTGTCCTGTGTGCTGCGGTTACGCTCCAGGTAGCCTTTTTTCTCCAGACTGTTCATATTCGTGGTCAGGGTTCCCACGGTGACGTGGAGTTCCCCAGCGATACGGGACATACTCTTTGGTTCCTCGATGCCGATAGCCTCCAGAATGTGCATATCATTATTCGTAATATCCTTGAATTCTTCTGTTATGACCGCCTTTGCCTCTGCATCCATCACGTTATGGAACAGGTTCACCAACAGTTCATTCAGCACCCGGTTGTTGCTCTTCTCCATAGTGTCCTCTACGATATCTGAAATATCTCTGTCGTATGTCCGAGATTTTTCGAAGCTGCCTTCTCCGACAGATATCCATCGTGTACGGCTCTCCGAATCATTTTCAGTATATCGTCTACCAGGTCATCACGCAAGCCCCAATCGTAAGCCCGGCGCCAAATCCCGCCAGAACGATGCGGTCGCCGCGGTGCAGCTTTCCCTGCTTGTGCAGTTCATCCAGAAGCACCGGAATGGAGGCGGAGGACAGATTGCCTACCCTCTCCAGATTTGTAGGAAATTTTTTGCGATCCGCATGAAGGCGTTTCGCCACTGCATCAATGATCCGTGCGTTGGCCTGATGCAGTACGAACAGGTCAATATCCGGCACAGTAAGTCCGGCATCCGACAACGCTTCCTCAATGCATTGCGGCACCCGTCTAGTGGCGAACCGATACACTTCCTGTCCATCCATCTGAATAAAATGCTCTCTGTCGTCCATCGGCTGGTTTTGATCTGTTTTTACCGCCGAAGTCCTTGCATAGGGGGTTGTCAGTTCCCTCGCATCGCATTGTAAGACGCCACCGCCGGTACCGTCGGAATGGAGCGCCCGTCCCAAAATACCTGCTGCCGGTATCTGTTTCTCCTCCACCGCTCGGGACTCTGCCTTGCACCTCTCTACGACTACCGCTCCTGCACCGTCTCCGAACAGGATGCAGCTGCCCCGGTCCGTCCAGTCCACCAGCTTGGACAGCACCTCACTGCCGATGATCAGTGCATTTTCTGCAAGTCCCATCCGCAGATAAGCATCCGCAGTATTCAGGGCAAATAAAAATCCGGAACAGGCCGCATTCACATCAAAAGCCAGTGCATTCACTGCACCGATGTCCGCCTGCACCTGACAGGCGCAACAGGGCAGATACTGCTCCGGAGAGCAGGTTGCCACCAGGATCAGGTCAATCTCTTCTGCTCTTTTTCCTGCCTGTTCCAGTGCTTTACGGGCTGCTTCTGACGCAAGTGTCACAACCGTTTCGCCAACTGACACATGTCGTTCCGCAATACCAGTTCTCTCACGGATCCATTCATCCGAGGTTTCCACCATCTGCTCCAATTCTTTATTTGTAACAATCCTTCCCGGAAGTGCACTTCCGGTTCCGGTGATTCTTATGGTCCTCACGCCATTTCCTCCATGATATCCACTGTTCTTTCTATTTTCTGCGCCCTCCAGGCATTGCTGCCACAGAACAGCAGTCCGTTATCCACATCTCCCGTTGCCGCATTGATCAATGCTCTGGTGATGCAATACGGTGCTGTCTTCGGATCGCAGGTCTTAATGCAATGTCTGCATCCGGTCATAAACCGCTCCCCGGCCGCCACCTTTTCCAGAAAAGCATTCTGTATAGCTCTGCCCGGCATTCCCACAGGGCTTTTCACAATGACAATGTCTTCTTTCCGTGCGCTGAGATATGCCTGCTTATATGCATCTGCCGCATCACACTCTTCGGTGGTCACAAAACGGGTTCCCAGCTGTACCCCCGCAGCCCCGAGGGACAGGCAATGCTCCAGATCCCTCCGGTCATAAATACCGCCTGCAGCGATCAGTGGAATTTCCAGTTCTGCCGCCTGCCGGATCATTGCCGTCAGTTCTCTCTCATAGCTCTCCGGTGTGTAAGCGTCCAGTTCCTCCCGCTTAAATCCCAGGTGTCCGCCCGCCAACGGTCCCTCTGCCACGATAAAGTCCGGCTTTCTGTCGTATTTTTTCATCCAGTATTTTGTGACGACCGACAGGGCACGGGTGCTCGACACGATCGGAGCCAGCATCGTCCGGTGGCTTCGCCCGGGCATTCCGCTTTCCGTCTCTGCCACGATTCCAGGCAGATCTAACGGCAGTCCGGCACCGGAGATAATACAGTCGGTACCTGCCAGCACTGCTGCCCTGACATAATCCTCATAGCGCTGTGTTGCCACCATGATGTTGACACCGACGATACCGCCTCTTGCGATCTGTCTTGCTTTTTCTATTTCTTTTCCGGTAGTGCGCAGATTACAGGCGATGGGATCTCTGTCAAAATCCGGCTCGCGGAAACCGATCTGGGCAGTAGAAATGATGCCGATCCCACCGGCAGCCGCCACTGCTCCCGCCAGACCGGACAGGCTGATCCCCACACCCATGCCCCCCTGGATCACGGGAATATCTGCATGTAATTCCCCCAGGATCATTTTTCCGTGCTTCATCCCACATCACCTCTCGTTACCGCTTTAATACTTGCGGAACCTTTCATAACGTTCCTCTGCGATCTGTTCACCGGTCATGCCGGTATATTTTTGCAGGAATTCCTTGATATGTTCCTTGAGATACCCACCGATGGCCTCCACGGTACTTTGGTCTGCCCCGCCGTATTCCGGTACGATCCGCTCGATCACACCGAGACGTTTCAGGTCCTCGGATGTAATATTCATGACCTCACTGGCTTCTCTGGCACGGTCAGCATCCTTCCATAATATAGAAGCAAAGCCTTCGGGAGACAGGATCGAGTATGTGGCATTTTCCATCATCCATACCTCATTGCCTACCGCCGTAGCCAGCGCCCCACCGCTGCCGCCTTCTCCAATAAGGATACATAATACCGGTACTTTTAAGGCTGACATCTCCAGCAGATTCCGGGCAATGGCCTCGCCCTGGCCTCTCTCCTCCGCCTCCACACCGCAGAAGGCTCCCGGCGTATTTACAAAGCTGATAATGGGGCGGTGGAATTTCTCCGCCTGTTTCATCAGGCGCAGTGCCTTACGATACCCCTCCGGCATGGGCATTCCGTAATTGCGTCTGGCACACTCTGCAAAATCCTTGCCCTTCACATCTGCCAGCACCGTGACCGGCTGCCCGTCCAGAAATGCCACCGCACCTACCAGCGCTTTATCATCCCCATAATAACGGTCTCCGTGAGCTTCCACTACGTAATCGAAAATGTAGGGAATATAGTCGGTCGCTGCCGGTCTGTCCGCTCTCCGGACGGTCTTGACCTTTTCCCATGCTGTTCTGGGGAGTGTCAGAAATGACCGTTCCTTCACGATCTCCGTAGGTTCAAAATGGAAGTCAATATTTTTCTTAAAATCCGCATAATTTCCTTCACTGCACCGATGCGTCGTGATCAGGAAATATAAGGTCTTCTTCAGATTCTCCCGGCGGACGATACCGTCCACAAAACCATGCTCCTGTAAAAATTCCGCTGTCTGGAAGCCGTCAGGGAGACGCTGTCCCAAGGTCTGCTTAATGACTCTCGGTCCTGCAAAGCCGATCAAGGCTCCCGGTTCCGCCATGATCACATCTCCCAGCATGGCAAAGCTGGCCGTTACGCCACCTGTGGTGGGATCCGTCAAAATAGTCGCATAGAGAAGTCCTGCTTCTCCATGCCGTTTGATCGCTGCGGAGGTCTTTGCCATCTGCATCAGCGACACAATTCCCTCCTGCATTCTCGCACCGCCGGAACAGCAGAACAAAAATACAGGCAGCCGCAATTCTGTCGCCTTTTCAATTGCCCGGGTGACTTTCTCGCCGACCACGTGTCCCATGCTTCCCATCATAAATTTGGATTCGCAGATGCCGATCACAGCCTTTTCCCCGTAGATCTCGCATTCACCTACGGTCACAGCTTCTTTTACGCCGGATTTTTCCCTGGCCTCCGACAGTTTTTCTTCATAGCCCTCATATTTCAGTGGATTGCTCTCTTCTATCTCCTCGAACCAAGGCTGAAAGCTTTTCCGGTCTGCCACCATGCGAATCCGGTTGTGGGTCTTCACCCGGAAATAATAACCACATTCGTAACAGACATATTTATTTTTCGCTGCCCGGTCTCTGTTTATCATTTTCTTACATTTCGGGCATTTGATCTCTGTTTCTATCGTTACATTTCCCATACTTGCACCTCTTATTCTGTGTCACTCTTATCTCTCTGTCCCACTCATAAAAAACTTCCGCAGACTATTTTTATTTTACTGCAAAGGTAAGTTCTGCTTTCGCCGCCAGTTTTCCGTTTACCGTGGCGATCGCTTCCCCGACACCTATCGGTCCCTTGCTGCGGATAATGGTGGTCTCCAGTTCCAAGGTGTCTCCGGGACGCACCATCTGCTTGAATTTTGCCTTGTCGATCCCGGCAAAATAAGCGGTCTTGCCACGATGCTCCGGCAGAGACAGAATTGCTACAGCCCCTGTCTGTGCCAGTGCTTCCATGATCAACACGCCCGGCATCACCGGATTCCCCGGAAAATGTCCGGCAAAATACGGTTCGTTAAAGGTCACATTTTTTCGTCCCACTGCCCGAACACCGGGCTCCAGCTCCTCGATAGTATCGATCAGCAGAAAGGGATGTCTGTGGGGCAGAATCTCCATGATTTCCTGGGTGTTATAAACTGACATTGTTCCTCCGTTCTGCGAATGCTGTCGTATCAACTACTTCCTCGCATTCTGCAATCGTCCTCGTTGATGCTCTGCCTTCTATCCTGTGTCTTGAACATCTGCTGCGGTTATTCTATGTACTTCTTTAGCAACAGACTCGCATTATGTCCGCCGAAGCCCAACGAATTGGTCAGTGCATAAGGCACCTCTTCTTCGTAGCTGTCCCGACAGTAATTCAGATCCAGTTCCTCCTCCGTCTCACGCAGTCCCACGGTACGATGGATATAGCCTTCCTGAATTTCTTTTACGCAGGTGACGAATTCCACTGCACCAGCTGCTCCTAAAAGATGCCCTACCATGGATTTGGTGGAATTGATCTTCAGATCATAAGCATGTTCTCCAAATGCGAGTTTGATAGCTCTGGTCTCAAACAGGTCATTATGATGAGTGCTGGTTCCGTGTGCATTAATATAACTAAGTTTCTCCGGCGCCACACCGCCGTCTTTTAAGGCATTCAGCATGGCGGTGGCTGCTCCGCTGCCGTCCTCCGCGGGGGAGGTAATATGGTAAGCATCCGAAGAACAGCCATACCCGATCAACTCCGCATAGATCTTAGCTCCGCGTCTCTTTGCATGCTCCAGCTCTTCCAGTACCACTACCGCCGAGCCTTCTCCCATAACGAAACCATTGCGGTCTTTATCGAAGGGAATAGAAGCTCTCTGAGGATCTTCACTAAACGACAATGCTGTCAGTGCGGAAAATCCGGCAATGCCGATGGGAGTAATAGAGCTTTCCGTTCCTCCGGCTACCATCACGTCTGCATCACCGTACTGGATCGTACGATATGCTTCTCCGATGGAATGTGTACCGGTTGCACAGGCAGTCACAACGTTCAGGCTCTTGCCCTTCAGCCCATAGGCAATGCTGACATTACCTGCTGCCATGTTGGAGATCATCAGAGGCACCAGCATGGGTCCTACCCTGCCGGGGCCTTTTTCCTTCAGGCGGTCATATTCCCGTTCCATGGCCTGTAAGCTTCCAATACCACTGCCTACGCTGCAGCCCACCATATATGGATCTTCCTGTTCCATAATAAGACCTGCATCTGCGATCGCCTGTCCGGCAGCCGCCACGGCGAACTGGCAGAACTGCTCCATTCTGCGGGCGGATTTTTTGTCCATATATTGTGTAGGATCAAAATCCTTCACTTCTGCTGCCAGCTTACAACGGTAATCCGCAGTATCAAAATAGGTTATAGGACCGAATCCGGTCTTGCCCTCTTTGATACCATTCCAGAATTCCTCTACGCTGTTTCCAATAGGAGTGATGGCTCCCATGCCTGTTATTACAACTCTTCTATTTTTTCCCATACGTGATATACTCCCTCGCGTCCTGACTTATTTTCTATCCTGCTGTACCGTTAGCGGACATATTTTCTATTCTGCTTTACTGTTTCGGACCATTTTTACATCGCCATACCGCCGTCCACGCACAGTACCTGGCCGGTGATATAGTCCGAGGTATTTCCTGCCAGGAACAGAACCGCCTGTGCGACATCCTCCGGTCTTCCCATTTTCTTAAGCGGGATCTGTCCGACCGCATTATCCTGTACCGCCTCCGGAAGCTTATCTGTCATATCTGTCCGGATAAATCCGGGTGCCACGGCATTCACACAGACATTCCTGGATGCCAGTTCTCTCGCTACACTTTTCGTCAGACCGATCAGTCCCGCCTTGGAGGCAGAATAATTAGCCTGCCCTGCATTCCCGACGATGCCACTGACAGAAGAGATATTGATGATTTTCCCATATCTCTGCTTCATAAAGGTCTTCGTCAGATGCCGGATCATGTGAAATGCGCCTTTCAGGTTCGTATCCAGGACTGCATTGAATTCTTCTTCCGTCATCCGCACGATCAGATTGTCCCGCGTGATCCCGGCGTTATTGACAAGGATGTCAACTCTGCCGTATTTCTCTGTTACTGCCTTTACAAAGGCTTCACTCTCTGCAAAATCCGCAACATTGCACTTCACAGTCTCCGCCATACCGCCGTGGCTTCGGATGTCCGTCGCCACTTCTTCTGCCGCCTCTGCAGAGCCGTTATAATTAATGATCACCGTGGCTCCTTCTGCTGCCAATGCCTGTGCAACTGCTTTTCCAATACCCCGTGATGCTCCTGTGACAATAGCAACTTGTCCTGTCAGACTTTTTCCTGTCAGCATGCCAGTTCCTCCATCACCCGGTCCAGATCCTCCGGTTTCTCGATATTGTATACTTTGACATTTCCGTCAATTTTACGGACGAAACTGCTGAGTGTCTTCCCCGGGCCGATCTCTATGAACGTGTCCACGCCATCCGCGATCATGCGCTCTATGCTCTGGGTGAACTGTACGGGACTGGATACCTGTTGTTTTAGCAGTTCCGCAACCTGTGACGCATCTGTCACATAATCCGCTGTTACGTTGGATACATAAGGAATCCAAGGGGTTGACAGCTTGACACTTTTCAGTTCTTCTGCCAATTGTTCTCCTGCATTTTTTAACAGGGCTGAGTGGAACGGTCCGCTGACCTTTAAGGGGATACAGCGTTTTGCACCCGCTTCTTTCAACGCTTCTGACGCCGCCTCTACTGCATCTGCCTCTCCGGTGATCACGATCTGTCCCGGGCAGTTATAATTTGCCACCGAGACGACTTTGCCGGTTTCTTTTGCTGTCTGTCCGCAGATATTTGCCACGATATCTCCGTCCAGTCCTAATACCGCTGCCATGGCGCCTCCTTCCGGATAGGCCTCCTGCATATAGATACCACGCATCCTTATGATCCGGAACAGGTCCGGCAGTTCCATCACACCAGCAGCAGCCAGCGCCCCATATTCTCCCAGGCTTAAACCTGCTGCCATCTCCGCTTTCAGACCCTTGGCTTCCAGTACCTTCAGGATTGCGACTTCCATGGTAAGCATAGCGATCTGCGTATATTCTGTAACGTTGATATAAGGATTTTCCTCAAAGGTCAGCTGCTCCATAGAGTACGGATGTCCGCTATCCGCCTGCTTTTCCCGTTTATCCTGCCAGTATAGATTCTGAAGCACCTTGTCTGCCAGCTTCCATACCGCCTGTGCTTCCGGATAAGTATCATGGAATTCTTTTCCCATTCCTATGTACTGAGATCCCTGTCCCGGGAATAAATATGCAATCTTGCTCATTTTGTCATCTCCTATTACTATGTGATACGATTTGTTCCCCTCATTACAGCACAGTTTCTATCGCACCGTTTTCCATATACACTACGCCGCCTGCCACTGCTCGAAATCTGCTGTCAGCGGTTAGCTGTCGCTATATTTTATTTATGCTGTCCTTGTGCCGCTATGCACTCCTGCGCCTGCTGCACTGTTTCTTCAATAATCTCACGGCAGGTCTGTTCTCTGCGGATCAATCCTGCAATCTGCCCGGCCATCAGGGTTCCGTTTACGGTATCTCCGTCCTGCACTGCCTTCCTGAGAGATCCCAACGTCAGCTTTTCCAGCTCCATGAAATCGGCATTCTCTTTTTCCAGCTTCAGATATTCTCTGGTCATCTGATTGCGCAGGGAACGCACCGGATGTCCGGTAGACATTCCCGTGACCACGGAATCGATATCCTTTGCCTTGATGATCTGATTCTTATAATTTTCATGGACAATAGATTCCTTCGATGCTACGAACCGGGTTCCCATCTGGATTCCCTCAGCTCCCAGCATGAAGGCCGCTGCCATTCCTCTGCCATCGGCGATACCTCCGGCCGCGATCACCGGGATAGACACCGCATCCACCACCTGCGGCACCAGTGCCATGGTTGTGGTGGAACCGATATGTCCGCCGCTCTCCATGCCTTCCGCCACTACGGCGTCTGCTCCTGCCCGCTCCATCATCTTCGCCATAGCTACACTTGCCACCACCGGGATGACCTTCACTCCGGCATTCTTCCACAGTTCCATGAATTTTCCCGGGTTTCCAGCACCAGTCGTTACCGCTTTTACCCCTTCTTCCACGACAATCTTCGCTACATCCTCCGCATTGGGATTGAGCAGCATGATATTCACGCCGAAGGGTTTGTCAGTCAGTTCTTTGCATTTACGGATCTCCTCCCGGACGACCTCAGGCGGAGCGGAAGCGGCACCGATGATGCCTAAGCCTCCGGCATTTGATACCGCTGCTGCCAGCTTATGTTCCGCCACCCATGCCATGCCGCCCTGGAAAATGGGATATTCGATTTGTAGAAGTTCCGTGATCTTTGTTCTCATTGTCTTTCTGATCCTTCTCGTCGTTCTGCGTTATATTACATATTCTGATGATACCAGAGTCAAAAGGTCTAAGCCCACATGAGCTTGCTCATAAGTGGGTGAAAGACCTTAGGACCCGCCCCGATATGCAGTTCTTACGCCTGCTCCTGAATATATCTGATGACATCACCCACTGTTGCCATATTTTCCAATTCCTCGGAAGGAATGGACACACCGTATTCCTCTTCAAATGCCATTACCAGCTCAAACAGATCCAGGGAATCCACTTCCAGATCCTCCTTGAAACGGGTTGCCTCCGTGATCTCTACATCCTCCTGGTTTAACTGTTCTCTGATGATAGCTGCTACTTTTTCTAACATGTTTTTGCTCTCCTTATGCATTTCATTATTGTGTTTCTGATACCTTGGTTTACTACTTTGTCGTCTCCGGCGTATTCACTTTCCCTTCGCAATTGTTGTCAGTGCTGACCTTTTGCATTTCAAGTCTATCTTCGCCGGATTATTTTGACTATCAAAGTATTTATCTGCAATATACTACGCAGATGTTGTTCTGTCAACATCTTTTTTCACAATTACCGCTTCCAAATTTATTATTATCATGTAGGCAGTAATAATCTCATTGCATAAGATCCTTTTTCCAGAAAAATACCGCTGCAAAAGCGTAATTTCCTTGCCAGGCAGTAAATTCCGATGATTTCCATCGGAAATTTTGCAAAAACTACAGCCTGGAAGGAGAATTCCTCGAACCAGGCAGTATATTGGAGTTAATACTCCTGAAATAGTGCCTGGTTTGATCAGGATTTTTCGTTTCTCCCCTTGCCAAACCGGCATTTTTCAGATAAAATAATCTACGTTGTAATCTTTTGGAGACGTATCGAAGTGGTCATAACGGGGCGCACTCGAAATGCGTTAGCCCTCCGGGGCACGTGGGTTCAAATCCCACCGTCTCCGCGCATAAAAAGCCGATAATCTGTGAAAACAGACTATCGGCTTTTGTGTTTTAGAAAAATGTGATTATTGACATTTGAATTTTTAAGAAAAATGTGCAAAACAGGTGGGTAAAACCTGGCTGATGAAGGAATTCGGGCAGACCTGTTATGCTAATTATGTCTATTTCAACTTCGATGAAGAAGATGAATTAAAATCCATTTTTCAGACGAACAAAAATCCCCACCGCATTATCGAATTGTTGTCAATGATAAGCGGTGATAAAATCCAACCCGGTGAGACTCTGATCCTTTTTGATGAGATCCAGGAATGTCCCGAGGCATTAAATACGCTGGATATTTTTCCGCTGACTTTTGATGAATTTCTCGAAGCTATAGATCCCGCCATATACCCCTATTATGACGGTATTCAAAAAAGAACAACAGATCGAAGAGATTTTTCATTCGCGCCTGTCGGAGGTCTGCAATTATTATTTTATCAACGGAAAATTATATTTTGCAGCCTTACGTTTTTCCAAACGCGGCTACCGGAAGGATGGCGACATCACCAATCTTCCGCTGTATCTTGTATGTAAGACCAGAGATTTACTATAAATATATTTTTCTAAAATAGATCAGACATTTTTCAGCATTTCCTGCATAACCGGGTAAATCCGCTCCGCCATGCGCAGGAAACCCAGAGTATTCGGGTGGCAGCCGTCGACGGTGCATTCAGACCGTCCTATCTTGCCGAAGAGTTCATGTCCGTCGACAAACCAAACCTTCTCATCGCCTCTGCGTTTCGCCGCCTCGTAGGTAGCGCAAACGACATCTCTACGGCGGATGCTGTCCTCTGGCTCCGCATCGGTATCGGGACGGCTGAGGAAGAGCACCGGAACGTCAGGATGCGCTTTCCGGATGATTTCAAAAAACGGTGCATGGGTCTCCGCCAGATGCTCCGGACTCGGCGAATTGTGGTCATAATCCATGACAAAGAGACTCATCTCGGGAAATCCCGCAAGATATTCCGCGAAATCCTCTTCGCCCCGTGCGCTGCCGGAAAAACCCATGTTACGGTAGTCCGCATCCAGCCATCTGCTGACGATACTGGTGTAAGCATTGCCGGGTCGGGGTGCGCATCCACCCTCTGTAATCGAGGAACCGTAAAATACGATCGGCTTCTCCACGGTATACGCGGGTGTTTCCCATAGCTTCGCTCTCTCCTCGATGCCGATCTGCATCCCGAGGAGATGATCGTTTCTCGGCAGATTGATCGTTACGAGTACCTCCTCTCCCGTGAGGTCAAAAGTCTTCTCCACTGTAATCTCGCCCTCGGTATGGATCTTTGGCGCAATGTAACCGAGATATGCCGCTTCTGTACCCTTTCCGAGATAAATATCTGCGCCCGCCGAGCCGGACAGCGGAATATTGATATCCTCTTTCGTGCCCGCGAGCGTCATTTTTACATATAATTTCTTTGCATCCGTCTGAAAGCGGACTCTGCCGCCGGCAGCTCTTCTTCCGAGGTAGCCATACTGTGGGAAGCGCTCCAGTGCCTCTTCGGACAGCTTGAAAAACTGTCTTTTCTCACTGTCTGCCACAGCGAGACCATAGATTTTCAATGGGGTCTCCGTGATATCATATAATTTCATCATGTCTTTTTCCTCTCATCCTCTCAATAGTATCATTCGCTGAGGTTTAATGCTGGCTCCGGCGGAACTGCCCCGGTGTCATGCCGTATTTTTTCTTAAAGCTGGTCGTAAAATAGGATGCATTGCTGTAGCCGACAAGCTCACAGATCTCCTGTATGCTGAGGTTCTCCCGCTCGAGGAGTAGTTCTCTCGCCCGCTCGATGCGGAGCGCCGCCAGATAGTCAGGAAAGGTGCAGCCGCATTTTTCATGGAAGAGGCGGCTGAAATACGACGGTGTAATATGATATTTGTCCGCAAGATACTGGGCACTGATGTTCGGATCGCCATAATTGCTCTGCAAATACGCTATCGCCTTCTCCACAACGTCCTCTCTGCCCGTCTGCCGATTCCGCTCGAGGATCAGCCAGATTTCTTCTGCCATCCGGAAAAACCATTCCTCCACATCGTCCATATATTCATAGGATGCCAGTTGTCCCGCCAGCACCTCGTAATCCTTCTTCGTCAACGGTTCAAAACGGTATTGCAACGAATTCCGGTAGGTCTGCATCTGCCCAGCGATCTCCATCAGTGCATCCTGAGCTTTCTGGATCGACAGCTTTTTGAGCTCCCCGACAATCTTGCGGTACTCCGCCGAAAAGCCTGTCCGGTCACTCTGCCGGAGTCTCTGGATCAATTCTTCTGATGACGGTGCCTGTTCTCCATTTAACGCCCTCTGCGCCATCTCTCCTTCCGTAACCACCGCACCCATACCATAGATAAAACGGTATGCTGTCGCTGCCCGCGCCATCTGATACATGAGATTTAACTCCGTAAAGCCCTCTGTTTCGCCCTTTTCTTCGCTGATCCCTACATCCATGCCGATATGGATCAGCTCTCCGGTGACTTCAAGGATATGCTGCGACGCCACCGTCACACGTTCCTCCGTTACGCTCTCCTCACTGAACAGAATCGCCGCGATAAACTCATGGTCTACCGGCAAAACGAGGACGTTGCCCAACTCACGGAGCGTCTGCTCGACGATCGTCTTGATCGTCTCCATCTCAAAAGCGATCGCTTCTTCCGTGTTATTACTGTGGAGATCCTGGATATCACTGAGGCGCATGACCACGACACGAATCCGGACACCCGGCTTGGCGTAAGTCTCTTCCACCCACTCCGGCAATTTTGCGGTTTTCTCTCTGCTGATTAGATACGCGGCAAGATCCTCCTGTTCTTTGCGCAGGTTGATATGGTTCAGTCTCTGCACCATCGTCTGATAGGTCTGGGCGATGCTGTACAGCTCCGTATTCTCCAGCTGTCTCGCCATTGCCTCGGAGGGCAGTCCCTCCTCGCTGGCAGTCCGCACCATCTCGCCGATCGGATTGTATACACGGTTCGACATCAGCAGTGCGAGAAGCAGTACGATGATCGCCACAAGCAGACCAATTCCCAAAAAGAGGAAGCCAACCCGGGTCATCGATCCGGTGAGCTGTCGGTAGGAAATCAGCCATACCAGCGTAAATTCGTCATCAATCTCCGCAGCTACGGACAGGAATCTCCCCTGCGCCGTGCGCACAATCTCGGCGGAAGCCTCGGTCAGATTTCTGTTTTTCCACAGAATATCCTCCAGACGTTCCCCGACCCGGTATATCTCCCTCGTTCCCTGCTCATAAACGATATTCCCGTCCCTGTCAATCAGCAGGAACTGTTCCTCCTCCGTCTTCGGCAGGGTTAAGGTCATGATCTTGTCGAGATCCATGTTGACTTGGATGCCGCTGCGTTTGCCCCCAGTGGTGGGATCCATCGATCCGCTGGTCAGGCAGAGGAGGCTCTGGCTCTTTCCGTAGATATCCAGATATGGAATGACCGCACTCTCGTGAAACGTGCTCATCCGGAAAATATCCAGCATCCGCGCATCCCCGTTCTGGTCGATGGGATAGGAGGGATTTGTGCTTTTGATCAGATAATCGTCCTCGAGCCAGACATAGGCGGAGTGGATCATCGGATTCACAGAAACAAGATTCGTGACCTCCTGCGCTGCGATCCCCGTGGTGCTGTCCCATGCAAATGTATTCCGGTTGATCAGCTTGCAGATATAGACGTCATTTTCGAGCACTGTTACCACATTCTCCATGGATTTGCCGTAATTCTGCAATACCAGTACATAGGTATCCATCCGGTTCTCGTAATCGCTCTCCTGTTGCTGGATCTGTGACACACGGAACCACCCAAAGCCGAGAATACACGACAGCAGAATGCAGACTGCAGCCAGTCCGAAGCTCACCGCAAATATTCTCCTCAGAATGATCTTTCCTCTGTATTTCTGAAATATCTTCATCCGAATTTTTACTCTCCATCTGAATCTTTTGTTACACTTATTCTATCTGCTCCGCCGCCCAGAAGCCTTTTAATTTTACAAATGGCGGTTCCGAAGTGCTTACCAGCCGGACACTCATCCGATTACCCTTCCACGCAAAGTCCATCGCAACGTGCCCTTCCTCCTCATCAATGAGAAAGCTATGGAATACAAAATGTCCCAACGTCCACTGTCCACGGCACACGCAGGTATAGTCTGTCTCCGGGAACTTCTGGTACTCCCATGTGCCGTCACCATAATACCACTCGTAGGTTTTCTCTGCTGACACAAGTGTTATGATACATTGCTCCCAGTCAAAGACAACCGTCTCCCAACCACTGGAATCGCAGGTTGCGCCCGTTTTATCCTGCATTCCATAAAAGTGCCAACGCTCTACACCGCGCCGCCTCTCTCCGGCTGGCAGTTTTTGTGTGTTTGTATATTCCGACACTCCTGTCACCGCAGGATATACCGTATCATAAAAGCAGTCATAGATCATCTGCAGTCCCGCTGGATTCCCGATCGTATCTGCCATCGTAAGGAATACAAGATCCCATTCGGGGAAACAGAGCGCCAGCTGACCACCCATTCCATAGAATACAAAACCGTCATAACGGGTCTTCCACATCATATAGCCGTAGCCCAGCTGCTCATCAAACGTGGGCTGGAGATCTGTCGGCACCTGACAAGCGGTCGCTTCCCTCAGAAAATCTGCCGGGATCAACTGCTCACCATCCAAAATACCGCCGCGGCAGCATAACATGGCGATTCCCGCAAGGTCGCCCAGTCTGCATACAAGACCGCTTCCGCCCTGACTGACACCGTAGGGATCCTTGATAATATAGGCTTCCTCAGAGAATCCGACCCGGCGCAGCACTTTTTCACGCAGATAGTCCAACAGATCCATGCCGGTCAGTTTCTCCACCAGCGCCGCCAGCACATGGGACGCCGATGTGTCGTAATTGAACACCGTTCCCGGCACATGATCCGGTGTCACCCGGAAAAAGGACTCCACCCAATCACCGTCATAGCGTTTAAAGGTCGTGGATTCATAACAGGTACGCATCGTAAGTAAATCCCGGATCGTCATTTCTTCGCACCATGGATGTGCGCCACCCTCCGGCAGCTTTTCCGGAAAATACGTACAGATCCGGTCGTCTAAGCCAATCTTGCCCTCCGCTGCCAGCAGTCCCGTCGCCAGCGAGGTGAAGCTCTTCGTAATCGAATACATCCGGTGCAGGCTGTCCCTATGAAAAGGCTCCCAGTAACGTTCGCCGATCAACTCCCCCCGATAAAGGATCTGATAGCCGTGCATATTTAACCGCAGGCTTTCCATCCGCTGTTCCATGTTCCGGACTGCGTTCTGCCATTTATTGTTCATCCCGAAATCTCCTCATAATCTTTATTATCTATTTTAAGAAAAAAAGCTGCCTGTTGCAAGAACAGGCAGCCCGAAAATCATTTATTTATTAGCCAGAAATTCGTCGTACTGCTTCTGGATCTCTGCTACATAGGTATCCCAGCCTGCTGCCTTCAGTGCAGATCTCAGTTCGTCAATATTGGAGTCATAGTCCTTCAGACCTGCCAGCATGGGCTTTGCAAGCTCATCCCATACGCTGTCAATCTGTGCCTTCTCAGTCTTGATATTGGAGTAATCAATATTGAAGCCAAAGGTTGCGGAGGGCTTTGCGCCGTTATCCCAGTTCTTATATACTTCCATAAACTCATCGGTATAAGCAGTAGTCGGGGTGGAAATATTTACGTTGTAGATCATCCACTCATAGAACAGCTCATCGTTATTGATCTTGGATACTTTACCATCAATCAGCTCATAATCGGTTCCCTCTACGCCGTATGCGAACAGGTTTGCCAGCTCTGTGTTCTTCTGTAACAGATTTACGAACATCGCTACACGGTCAGCCTTGTCGGATGTAACGGGTACCTGGAATGCTGTGTTCTCGTAAGTATTTTTGTAGATTGGCTTCTCGGGACTGATATAGTACTCAGCAGTCTTGCCTTCGGGTACTACCGTCTGGAGACCCGGCTCGTTCTCGATCAGGGTAGTGCCGCAGGTTCCTCGCATCAGAGAGCTCATGTTCGCCTGGAAAGGCAGGGTTACGGTGTTGGTCAGAATATCCTTTGGGATCAGTCCCTCGTTGTACCAGTTATTGTACAGCTTTACAGCTGCCTCAAACTCCAGAGAATCCACGAGGCTTACGAATTCCTTGGTATCCTGGTCGATCCACAGATTGCTCTTGTCTACAGTAATCAGATTGCGGTCGCTGGTACCACGGATGATGTAAGCTGCATCTGCCAGCTCGTAGGTCGCATATAAGCCGTACTGCTCTTTTGCTTTTTCAGCATATGCGGTAAGGTCGTCTAACGTTGCGATATTGTCCATGCCGATGGCATCCATGATATCCTGTCTTACACATACGGTATTGTATACACCGGCGGTCGGCTTGTTACCGATGGGGATCGCATAAACGCCGCCGTCATAACGGTAAGCGTCGAATGCAGTAGCATCCATATTCTCGTGCCAGTCGGGCAGATATTTGTCAATCACATCGGAGAGATCCTGTAAATAACCCTTGCTGTAGCTGCTGGCAGCCCAAGTAGGATCTACGATGCAGGCATCGAATTCCTGTCCGGAAGCGATCATCAGGTCAACCTTACCACCTGCGCCGTTCTCGGTCCATGGCAGATACATCAGTTCTACCTTGGTGTTGATCTCATCAACGAATACCTGCTGATATTTTTCTTCCATTAACTGCTGCATACGGGGAGACTCCTCACCGAACAATACAACCGTGATGGTATCCAGAGTATCGGGACGCAGCGGGTTGTCGCTGGTACTCGCATCCGTGCTCTGTGCGGCACTGCTCTGCGCGGTGGATGCCGCGGCGCTGCTGTCATTCTGTGCTGCATCGGAACCGCAGCCTGCCAGTCCCGCCATCATGGTTCCTGCCATCAGCAGGGAAAGTGCTTTTTTACTCCAGTTTCTTTTCATAAGTAACCTCCTGTGTTTTATTGTACTCTATGTTGCTATTTTTTAGAAACCTTTTTTAATAATCCTGTGTTATCCCTTGACTGCTCCGACGATCACACCCTTTGTGATGTATTTCTGTGCGAAAGGGTAGAGTAGTATGATCGGTCCGACCGTTACACAGATCGTTGCCATCTTGGTCGTCTCCAACGGAATATTGATGTTGTATCCGAGGGAGGCATTCGCCTGATTTGCCATGAACTGTACATTAGACAGCATATTGTACAGATAATACTGTAAGGGATACATATTCTGTTTATTGATAAACATCAGCGACAGATAGTAATCGTTCCAGTAGCTCAGTGCGTAGAACAGTCCGACCGTCACGAGACCTACCTTTGCCAGCGGGAAGTAGATCACGCGGAAGATGCGGAGATAGTTCGCTCCGTCGATCTTCGCCGCTTCTGCCAGCTCCTCCGGAATGGACTTGAAGAAATTGCGTAGCAGGAACACGTTGAAGGCGTTCATACAGCAGGGCAGCACCAGTGCGAGGAAGCTGTCTGTCAGATGGTAATATTTGGTACACATGATGTACCAGGGCAGAAGTCCTGCGGAAAAAATCATCGGGATGTAGAGGAACATATTCAATGCTCCCTTCGGTTTGAACTCTCTCACGGTCAGCACATAGGCAAAAGCCGCAGATACAAGAACCGAGAGAAGTGTACCGAATACTGTAACGCCAATGGTCACCGTATAGGCATTCAACAGATTTTTACCCATGGATCCAAGGATCATCTGGTACGCTGAGAGACTGAACTTTTTCGGGATAACACGGTAACCGTTGACAGTTACGGAGGCTTCATCCGCGAAAGAGGTTCCGATCGCGAGCAGCAGCGGATAGAGACATACAATTGCGAAAATCGCTACTAATATGTAAAATATTGTGATCAATACCCTGTCGGAGGCACAACGTTTTATTTTTTTCTGTTTTTCCATGATCTTCCTCCTAGAATAATTGATAATCCTTGTCAAAACGTCCTACCAGCCAGTTGGAGAACAGTACCAGAACAAAGCCGAAGATGGACTGGTACAGCCCCACGGCAGAACCCATTACAAAGTCGCCCACACCGATAACCGAACGATATACGTAAGTATCGATGATATCTGTCGTATCTAACAGCATCGGAGACAGATTTGTGATGGACATCATCATGGTCAGGTCGCCGCTCATGATCTTACCGATGGACAGCAGGAACAGGATGATAATCGTCGGCTTCAGCAGAGGGATTGTAATGTAACGGATCCGCTGCCAGAGGTTCGCGCCGTCTACCTGCGCCGATTCGTAGAGCGAGGTGTCGAAGCCTGCGATCGTCGAAAAATAGATGATACCGTTGTATCCTGCGGATTTCCATATATTGCACAGGGTGAGGATGACTCTCCAGTACTTCGGATCGTTATAGAAATCCAGGCGTTCGAAGCCAATGCTTACCAATAAGTTATTGATCGCGCCGCCGTCGTAATTGAGCAGTGCTCTTAAAATACCACCTGCCACTACCCATGAAATAAAGTAAGGCATGATCGACAGCGACTGGCTGACCTTGAGGAATTTCTTGTGACGAATCTCGTTGAACATGATCGCGAGCCCTACCGCTGCCACCGTACCGAATACGGTATAAAATAGATTCAGGATGATCGTGTTCTTCGTCGCCCTCCATGCGTTACTGAAGTTGGCGAAGAAGAATTCAAAGTTTTTCAATCCCACCCAAGGGCTTCCGAAGATTCCGTCCTTAAAATTGTAATCCTTAAATATGATGACCAGTCCCGACATGGGGATGTAGGCAAACATCAATGTAAGTGCGATTCCGGGAAGTGCCAGCAGCCATAACTGATAATATTTACGAAAGTGTTCCGCTACTTTATTGTTCCCATGTTGTCTGTTTACGACCTGCCCTTTTTGTTTTCCAGGCATTGCATTTCCTCCTCTCTGTGGTCCGGCACTGTGTCCGTCCGTTGCATTATACATATCATGTCTCCGGAGAGATTCTCAATCCAAAAAATTTCAAATAATCTCAAAAAATAACAGATTACAAGAATTTGAAAGTAGTTCATTTTTTTATAATTGCGTTGTGGAAACCCAGTATTTACAATTGTTTTAGAAATTTTAAGATCTATCAGAGATTGATTGAGGAGGAATATTAAGAAAATGACTACGATACACGTATCTAAAAATGACCCGTCTGCGTTCTCTACGTTACAGGAGGCGATCCTGTCCATCGACGATCGTCATGACGAGACGATCCGGATCGAGGTGGCACCGGGCATCTATGAAGAGAAGTTATTTATCCGCAAAGAAAATATTGAGATTGTGGGAGATGATCCCCTGATGACCGTCTTCCGTTACGGCGACGGTGCAAAGAAGCCCCGTCCGGATGGTTCCGGAGAGTATGGGACGTTTAATACGGCGGTAATTTTTATCGCCGGAAAAGATATCACGCTGCGGAATCTGACGATCGAGAGCACCGCCGGTCCCGGATATCTCGCTGGGCAGGCGCTGGCAGTCTATGCAGCAGCCGACCGGTTGAGCTGTTACAACTGTCGTTTCACAGGGTGGCAGGATACAATCTTCAATGGAGACCCGATGACTTGTAATATGAAGAAACTGATGCTGCCGGACTTCTTTCAGGCTTCGGAAGTGCCGATCGTGCATAAGTTCTATCGGAATTATTTCAAGGATTGTTATGTCTGCGGCGATGTGGACTATATCTTCGGACCGAATACTGCATTCTTCGATCACTGTGAGATCCATTCCATCGCCAGAGTCAGCGAGGAGAAAGCATATATCACCGCCGCCAGCACTCCCGCAGGACAGGAATTCGGTCTTATATTCTCGCATTGTCGGATCACTGGCGAGGAGCCGGACTCCGTCTATCTCGGTCGTCCCTGGAGAGACTGCGCAAAGACAGCGTTTATCTGTTGTGAGCTGGGGGATCATATCTGTCCCGAAGGCTGGCAGAACTGGGGAAAAGTTCGTGCAGAAGTGTTGTCAGATTATATTGAATATGGGAACTTCGGTCCCGGTGCGGACTGTTCCGGTCGCAGCCCTCTCTCCAGATGCCTCGTAAATCCGGAGGTGGAGACGTATTTCTCCAAAGAAAACGTCCTCGTCGGTGAGGACGGATGGATACCGGCGGAATAATCTCCCGCCGGATCTGCTACCATTTTCGCTGCAGCTGTCGGACAGTGTCTAATTCTCCCGCAGGACCTGCATAATAGCGTCATAATGCTCCGGGTCATGCGGGAAGGTGCAGCCGCTGCAATCTTTGATCCGTCTGCCGTTTTTCTCGAAATACCGGGGATTCCCTGGGCAGTGCTCCAGGCGGTACATAGGGCAGTAACAGAACAGGCAGTTGAAATCTGCAAGTCCCTTGTGGCAGGGGAAATATTTACAATCTCTGTTCTCAAAAAAACGATATGAGTTTTCCATGCTGATATCGACATCCTCCCTTAAACTTCTTCCGCCATGCACATTCCATGGGCAATCCCCTGCTCTTTCAGCTGTTCCTCCAGCTGGTTCAAGGCATCATCTTCATCCTCTGCAAACACCATCGCCTGATAGACTTCCTCCGATCCTTCCGGTGCCAGCGCTGTCACCTCATACATCTGCATGGCAATTACCTCTTTCTTCCTCAAAATACACG
>ENA-UOJR01001003-UOJR01001003.1-human-gut-metagenome-genome-assembly--contig:-C115P-NODE-1003-length-29057-cov-63.893594_pt1 | contig 29057 bp, 28 predicted proteins | sample MGYA00242354_ERZ723901 | MGnify/ENA metagenome assembly ERZ723901
GCTTATGAAGACATTACTAACATCGGGGTGTACTAATCAACGGGGAGCAGGTCAAAGAGACTGAATAACTAATTCGAAAAATATGGATTCGTTTAGCTGATCTTGCACCTTGTTTTGTTTTCAACATGACGTTACGAAAGGAGGCCGCTAGATGCAGCCCCTGAGATGCGTCACCGGAAATCTTTCTTTGAAAATTTGTACGTTACATCGTCAGAGTCCGCGTGTAACTCTTTCACTGTGAGTTCGTCATCTCGAACCATAAACACCACATTAAATTCAACATTACCAGTGCCCCGCCAACGGTTAGAACTTTGACCTGATTCTTTCCAAATCACGTTGTCATCAGATAATTTACAGTCGAATGAAAAACGCTGGTTATCCGAAGGGCGGATGTATGAAACATTAAATATACCGCCCGCCTTTGTCCTTAATTACATACTGGTAGACATCATCGCAGAACACAGTGACTGAGCCACCAAAAGCAGCAGGGAAGACACCATTCACTTTGTCACATTGATAACCGGCATTACGAATAACAGCCTGGCTTTCTGATTTCAGTTCAGGCGATCCATCACCCGCCAGCACGCAATTGGACATGCTAACTCCCAGAAATACCGCAACAATCTTTTTCATAATAGCCTCATTAGTTGAGTGAAGTTTGTGCACCATAGGCAAACGCATAGATGTTCTTAAATCACTTTAATCGATCGATAGCATAAAATCGATCGGTAAAATTGATCAACATGGTTACTATAATCGTCTAAGGAGATTGAAGATTGCTAAGTAGTCGTGATTGGTGAAAAACGAACATTGAGGGGTTAAGGATGAAAGGTTCTGTATTGATGTTTTGCAGTTTGTTGTTGCCGTTTAACGCCAGCGCGGGTCGAATAACGATGAGTAACCCAGATCAATCGACGATGGAAAATGGTCGGACTCTCTGTGTTTATAGCAATAGCATTTACACGTTTACCTATATCACGAAGTCGAAACATTGCCCGTACAGCAAAAGCTTCGACACGGCTGATAGCGAGTAAATTTCAGGACTATCGTTGTGATACAAAGTGGGATACAGTCTGTGATACAAGACAACACAAACGCCACAGATGCCTGACGTATGGTTGATTTTTCCTGACTTATCGGTCAGTTTCACCTGATTTAACGAAAACCCGCCAGCGTAAACCGGCGGGTTTTTGCTTTTGGAGGGGCAGAAAGATGAATGACTGTCCACGACGCTATACCCAAAAGAAAGCGGCTTATCGGTCAGTTTCACCTGATGTACGTAATAAACCGTTCCGGCGGGTTTCAGATTGTTGAGTGCGCTTTATTCATGCCGGATGCGGCGTGAACGCCTTATCCTGCCTACAAAAGCACGCAAATTCAATATATTGCAGAGATGGCGTAGGCCTGATAAGCGTAGCGCATCAGGCATTTTTGCGGTTGCCATCAGTTTCAAACCCGCATCGATAAGTTTTTGCTTTTGGTGCACAGGGTAAGAAGCATGAATATTTACGGTATTAATAATAGACTTTGTAAGAAGTTATTAAGTCTATATTGCATTTAAAAGGTCGTAATCATACGTATAGTCCTCTCTGGTAAAATATAGTTCCTCTGAGTTATATGCTTCATGTGTGTTATATTTTTTCGACCTCAAAGTAATTGTCAGAAGAATTATCGTCTTTCTCGATACCATTATCTGAAAGTAACTCTTCTGAGCTAGAGTCTTCTATGTTTAAATCCATAGTATAATTAATTTGGGGAATGACCAGATAAGCATTTTCTTTGATATTTTCATAATCTTCAATGATTATGTCGATATAATCATGTATTTTTTCTGATGAGAAATCTATCATCTCTGGTAATTTAATTCTGTTCAAGCAATTGTTGATTTTCGATGAGCTTTTATATATTTCTTTTGTTAATTCATTTTCTAATTTATCTGTAAGAGTTGCTCTTGGTATAGATTTTATAATTGCAAATCTCATAATTTTTAATTGTTCTTCGGTAATGTCTCCAGGCTCATTCAAACAACTTTCGACAAACTTGATTTTTTCTTCAGAATACATATCGCTAATGCTTATTAAAACAGGTGTTATTTTTAGTAAATAATCCCAGGAGATTGTGGCGTTTTGTGTTGAACTAACAAAATTAACCTGAAACATGTTGGCATTAGTAAAATTTGTTGAATTCAATTTAAAAGGATTTAAAATAGTATTAGCCATATGTTTATCTGTGAAATCATAATAATCTAAATCGACATTACGTAAGTCCAGAGAGGATAGATCAACGATATCTCCAGTCCCACAACTAAAAATTACGTTTAACCTCCTGATTTCATTGTAAATATCTTTTAATGGGCAATTAATATTGATATTACCTGTGGATATTTCCTGGTTTTTTAACGGTTCATTAATGGTAAGTTCACAAGTATTGTCCGATCGTTGAATAATTTGGGCGTTATAACCTAAAAAATCCAGACGAAGAGACGAGACATTATAAAGAATTACATTTTGTAAGTACGCTAATTCTTTTTGAAAATCACCAGTGATAATGCATTTTCCACCAGGTTGTAACGTGTTAAGTAAAGTGACCATTTCAATAGAGGTCTGTTTTAGTTTTTCTATACCTGGTGCTAGTGCTTCGAGGTTATTTCCTGTTGGGCTTTCAGGAAGGTCATTCATTTTTCGACGGACTAAATCACTACTAATATCATTACCAATTGATGAAACAGGGAACATTATTTTATCCTTTATAAATAATCAATAAAAATCATTATTAAAATGATCGGGTGAAAAAAAGAGAATTTGCCAACAATCTGAAGTAATGCTGGTTTTATTAAAGTGCACAAGGGGTGTTAAGATGGCTTCTTTTCGGGTGAATTTTGCACAATACTTAGAAATCGTCTCCTTAATACATTCCAGCTCTTTTTTATTGACGGCTGAGCAAGTACATTGTTCACCAAAAGGTGCAAAAGTGCCTACATCTAATGTTTGTATGATATAATCATCATGTTCTCCTGTAGAAATATCTATAATGAATGGACTCATATTTTCCGGTTGGATTCGGATCATGACAGAAGGAACATCGCCATGATAGAAATTCAATGCAGTTATTGCAGATAATACTCTCCGCAGTTCATTACTTATACTGTATATTTTATTAACGTCATTGGTGGAGACAATTTCTGCAAACTTTCTTTTTACCGTCCAATAATCAATATTTCTATTGTGATTGTTAACCACTGCGTGCATTGGCGGGATTGAAGGGTGAAAAATATGCGCAATTGGGAAGCCTTTCATTGATGCCTGCCTTGTCATCATGACAAACAATAATAGATGCTTATTTTCCTCGCAGGGTTCTTTCGCACTATCAAAAAACGCTCATTTACCCGGCGTTACAGTAAACGAAGCAACATTCTGTGGCCTACGCCGATCAAAAGCTCTGTGAAAATTTCCCTTGTTGTCTTTGTCTGACCTTATCGCGGCGATCAGCAATTATTCGTTTTGTGATCCTCAACACAAAATGCTATTCGTCGCCTATGATGGGAGAAGAATTTATGGAAAACGATTGCATTCACAAAATGACGTCCTGTCAGAAGAGAAAAAGTTGACGTTAATCAATTGTTCGAGATGATCAATACATGTATTCGAAATTTTAAAATATTGATAAAATAAATGTTTGTTCTCCAACAAATAGCGTGAAAAAATGTGACATGCCGCATTATTTATCACTGAAAATGGTTTATTTATAATAAAATTTGAGAACTTGCTCATTAAATTTAACTCAAATTTTGCCTGGTAATTATCCGGTAATTGCTTGAAATATGGTCTCAGCCCCTTTTTTGTATTAACCACATAACGAATGATGTTATCGCCATAAAATATGGTTATCCCCGTCATTTTTTTTGACAAAAATCAGGGTTTATGCTGATTTTTATACTTTAACTTGTTGATATTTAAAGGTATTTAATTGTAATAACGATACTCTGGAAAGTATTGAAAGTTAATTTGTGAGTGGTCGCACATATCCTGTTCATTTCATTTTGATACACTTCATGCCGTCAATGAGGTAATTAACGTAGGTCGTTATGAGCACTATTCTTCTTCCGAAAACGCAGCACCTGGTAGTCTTTCAGGAAGTCATTAGAAGTGGTTCTATCGGCTCGGCTGCAAAAGAATTAGGGTTAACTCAACCGGCCGTCAGTAAAATCATTAACGATATTGAAGATTATTTTGGTGTGGAATTAGTGGTGCGGAAAAATACCGGTGTAACATTAACACCTGCCGGTCAATTGTTACTCTCCCGTTCCGAATCCATTACCCGTGAAATGAAAAATATGGTTAATGAGATAAGCGGTATGTCTTCTGAGGCGGTGGTGGAAGTCTCATTTGGTTTTCCTTCATTGATTGGTTTTACTTTTATGTCAGGGATGATCAACAAGTTCAAAGAGGTGTTCCCGAAAGCGCAGGTTTCTATGTATGAAGCGCAACTGTCTTCGTTCTTACCGGCAATCCGCGACGGTCGACTGGATTTTGCGATTGGTACGTTAAGTGCAGAAATGAAGCTTCAGGATTTACATGTTGAGCCGCTGTTCGAGTCCGAGTTTGTGCTGGTAGCCAGTAAGTCCCGAACATGCACCGGCACCACCACGCTGGAGTCGTTGAAGAACGAACAGTGGGTGTTGCCACAAACTAATATGGGGTACTACAGCGAACTGCTTACTACGTTACAAAGAAATGGCATCAGTATTGAAAACATCGTTAAAACCGACTCAGTCGTGACAATTTATAATCTTGTTCTCAATGCTGATTTCTTAACTGTAATTCCTTGTGATATGACGTCACCTTTTGGTTCTAATCAATTTATTACTATTCCGGTTGAAGAAACATTACCTGTGGCACAATATGCCGCGGTATGGTCGAAAAATTATCGTATTAAAAAAGCAGCATCGGTTTTGGTGGAATTAGCCAAAGAGTATTCATCTTATAATGGGTGTAGACGAAGGCAATTAATAGAAGTTGGTTAGTTATTTGTTTTTATTTAAACATAAATAATCCACCTGTCTGTCTTGCAGGTGTCGGTTACGGTTACCTACATATTTAATTCAGGCGAAGAGGTTTTATAATGCATATTACATACGATCTGCCGGTTGCTATTGATGACATTATTGAAGCGAAACAACGACTGGCTGGGCGAATTTATAAAACAGGCATGCCTCGCTCCAACTATTTTAGTGAACGTTGCAAAGGTGAAATATTCCTGAAGTTTGAAAATATGCAGCGTACGGGTTCATTTAAAATTCGTGGCGCATTTAATAAATTAAGTTCACTGACCGATGCGGAAAAACGCAAAGGCGTGGTGGCCTGTTCTGCGGGCAACCATGCGCAAGGGGTTTCCCTCTCCTGCGCGATGCTGGGTATCGACGGTAAAGTGGTGATGCCAAAAGGTGCGCCAAAATCCAAAGTAGCGGCAACGTGCGACTACTCCGCAGAAGTCGTTCTGCATGGTGATAACTTCAACGACACTATCGCTAAAGTGAGCGAAATTGTCGAAATGGAAGGCCGTATTTTTATCCCACCTTACGATGATCCGAAAGTGATTGCTGGCCAGGGAACGATTGGTCTGGAAATTATGGAAGATCTCTATGATGTCGATAACGTGATTGTGCCAATTGGTGGTGGCGGTTTAATTGCTGGTATTGCGGTGGCAATTAAATCTATTAACCCGACCATTCGTGTTATTGGCGTACAGTCTGAAAACGTTCACGGCATGGCGGCTTCTTTCCACTCCGGAGAAATAACCACGCACCGAACTACCGGCACCCTGGCGGATGGTTGTGATGTCTCCCGCCCGGGTAATTTAACTTACGAAATCGTTCGTGAATTAGTCGATGACATCGTGCTGGTCAGCGAAGACGAAATCAGAAACAGTATGATTGCCTTAATTCAGCGCAATAAAGTCGTCACCGAAGGCGCAGGCGCTCTGGCATGTGCTGCATTATTAAGCGGTAAATTAGACCAATATATTCAAAACAGAAAAACCGTCAGTATTATTTCAGGCGGCAATATCGATCTTTCTCGCGTCTCTCAAATCACCGGTTTCGTTGACGCTTAATTAATTCGTTGAGGATAGGATATGAGTACTTCAGATAGCATTGTATCCAGCCAGACAAAACAATCGTCCTGGCGTAAATCAGATACCACATGGACGTTAGGCTTGTTTGGTACGGCAATCGGCGCCGGGGTGCTGTTCTTCCCTATCCGCGCAGGTTTTGGCGGACTGATCCCGATTCTTCTGATGTTGGTATTGGCATACCCCATCGCGTTTTATTGCCACCGGGCGCTGGCGCGTCTGTGTCTTTCTGGCTCTAACCCTTCCGGCAACATTACGGAAACGGTTGAAGAGCATTTTGGTAAAACTGGCGGCGTGGTTATCACGTTCCTGTACTTCTTCGCGATTTGCCCACTGCTGTGGATTTATGGCGTTACTATTACCAATACCTTTATGACGTTCTGGGAAAACCAGCTCGGCTTTGCACCGCTGAATCGCGGCTTTGTGGCGCTGTTCCTGTTGCTGCTGATGGCTTTCGTCATCTGGTTTGGTAAGGATCTGATGGTTAAAGTGATGAGCTACCTGGTATGGCCGTTTATCGCCAGCCTGGTGCTGATTTCTTTGTCGCTGATCCCTTACTGGAACTCTGCAGTTATCGACCAGGTTGACCTCGGTTCGCTGTCGTTAACCGGTCATGACGGTATCCTGATCACTGTCTGGCTGGGGATTTCCATCATGGTTTTCTCCTTTAACTTCTCGCCAATCGTCTCTTCCTTCGTGGTTTCTAAACGTGAAGAGTATGAGAAAGACTTCGGTCGCGACTTCACCGAACGTAAATGTTCCCAAATCATTTCTCGTGCCAGCATGCTGATGGTTGCAGTGGTGATGTTCTTTGCCTTTAGCTGCCTGTTTACTCTGTCTCCGGCCAACATGGCGGAAGCCAAAGCGCAGAATATTCCAGTGCTTTCTTATCTGGCTAACCACTTTGCGTCCATGACCGGTACCAAAACAACGTTCGCGATTACACTGGAATATGCGGCTTCCATCATCGCACTCGTGGCTATCTTCAAATCTTTCTTCGGTCACTATCTGGGGACGCTGGAAGGCTTGAATGGTCTGATTCTGAAGTTCGGTTATAAAGGTGACAAAACCAAAGTGTCGCTGGGTAAACTGAATACTCTTAGCATGATCTTCATCATGGGCTCCACCTGGGTTGTTGCCTACGCCAACCCGAACATCCTCGACCTGATTGAAGCCATGGGCGCACCGATTATCGCATCCCTGCTGTGCCTGTTGCCGATGTATGCCATCCGTAAAGCGCCGTCTCTGGCGAAATACCGTGGTCGTCTGGATAACGTGTTTGTTACCGTGATTGGTCTGCTGACCATCCTGAACATCGTATACAAACTGTTTTAATCCGTAACTCAGGATGAGAAAAGAGATGAATGAATTTCCGGTTGTTTTGGTTATTAACTGTGGTTCGTCTTCGATTAAGTTTTCCGTACTCGATGCCAGCGACTGTGAAGTATTAATGTCAGGTATTGCCGACGGTATTAACTCGGAAAATGCATTCTTATCCGTAAATGGGGGAGAGCCAGCACCGCTGGCTCACCACAGCTACGAAGGTGCATTGAAGGCAATTGCATTTGAACTGGAAAAACGGAATTTAAATGACAGCGTGGCCTTAATTGGCCACCGCATCGCTCACGGCGGCAGTATTTTTACCGAGTCCGCCATTATTACCGATGAAGTCATTGATAATATCCGTCGCGTTTCTCCACTGGCACCCCTGCATAATTACGCCAATTTAAGTGGTATTGAATCGGCGCAGCAATTATTTCCGGGCGTAACTCAGGTGGCGGTATTTGATACCAGTTTCCACCAGACGATGGCTCCGGAAGCTTATTTATACGGCCTGCCGTGGAAATATTATGAAGAGTTAGGTGTACGCCGTTATGGTTTCCACGGCACGTCGCACCGCTATGTTTCCCAGCGCGCACATTCGCTGCTGAATCTGGCGGAAGATGACTCCGGCCTGGTTGTGGCGCATCTTGGCAATGGCGCGTCAATCTGCGCGGTTTGCAACGGTCAGAGTGTTGATACTTCAATGGGAATGACGCCGCTGGAAGGCTTGATGATGGGTACCCGCAGTGGCGATGTCGACTTTGGTGCGATGTCCTGGGTCGCCAGCCAAACCAACCAGAGCCTGGGTGACCTGGAACGCGTAGTGAATAAAGAGTCGGGATTATTAGGTATTTCCGGTCTTTCTTCGGATTTACGTGTTCTGGAAAAAGCCTGGCATGAAGGTCACGAACGCGCGCAACTGGCAATTAAAACCTTTGTTCACCGAATTGCCCGTCATATTGCCGGACACGCAGCTTCATTACGTCGCCTGGATGGAATTATATTCACCGGCGGAATAGGAGAGAATTCAAGTTTAATTCGTCGTCTGGTCATGGAACATTTGGCTGTATTAGGCGTAGTGATTGATACAGAAATGAATAATCGATCTAACTCTTTTGGAGAGCGAATTGTTTCCAGTGAAAATGCGCGTGTCATTTGTGCCGTTATTCCGACTAACGAAGAAAAAATGATTGCTTTGGATGCCATTCATTTAGGCAAAGTTAACGCGCCCGCAGAATTTGCATAATTTAGTTGAAGTATTGTAGAGAGATTATTTTTCATGAAGGTAGATATTGATACCAGCGATAAGCTGTACGCCGACGCATGGCTTGGCTTTAAAGGTACGGACTGGAAAAACGAAATTAATGTCCGCGATTTTATTCAACATAACTATACACCGTATGAAGGCGATGAATCTTTCCTCGCCGAAGCGACGCCTGCCACCACGGAATTGTGGGAAAAAGTAATGGAAGGCATCCGTATCGAAAATGCAACCCACGCGCCGGTTGATTTCGATACCAATATTGCCACCACAATTACCGCTCATGATGCGGGATATATTAACCAGCCGCTGGAAAAAATTGTTGGCCTGCAAACGGATGCGCCGTTGAAACGTGCGCTACACCCGTTCGGTGGCATTAATATGATTAAAAGTTCATTCCACGCCTATGGCCGAGAAATGGACAGTGAATTTGAATATCTGTTTACCGATCTGCGTAAAACCCATAACCAGGGCGTATTTGATGTTTACTCACCGGATATGCTGCGCTGCCGTAAATCTGGCGTACTGACCGGTTTACCAGATGGTTATGGACGTGGGCGCATTATCGGTGACTATCGCCGCGTAGCGCTGTATGGCATTCGTTATCTGGTGCGTGAACGCGAACTGCAATTTGCCGATCTCCAGTCTCGTCTGGAAAAAGGCGAGGATCTGGAAGCCACCATCCGTCTGCGTGAGGAGCTGGCAGAGCATCGTCATGCGCTGTTGCAGATTCAGGAAATGGCGGCGAAATATGGCTTTGATATCTCTCGCCCGGCGCAGAATGCGCAGGAAGCGGTGCAGTGGCTCTACTTCGCTTATCTGGCGGCAGTGAAATCACAGAACGGCGGCGCGATGTCGCTGGGGCGCACGGCATCGTTCCTCGATATCTACATTGAACGCGACTTTAAAGCAGGCGTACTCAATGAGCAGCAGGCACAGGAACTGATCGATCACTTCATTATGAAGATCCGTATGGTGCGCTTCTTGCGTACGCCGGAATTTGATTCGCTGTTCTCCGGCGACCCAATCTGGGCGACGGAAGTGATCGGCGGGATGGGGCTGGACGGTCGTACGCTGGTGACCAAAAACTCCTTCCGCTATTTGCACACCCTGCACACTATGGGGCCGGCACCGGAGCCTAACCTGACCATTCTTTGGTCGGAAGAATTACCGATTGCCTTCAAAAAATATGCCGCGCAGGTGTCGATCGTCACCTCTTCCTTGCAGTATGAAAATGACGATCTGATGCGTACTGACTTCAACAGCGACGATTACGCGATTGCCTGCTGCGTCAGCCCAATGGTGATTGGTAAGCAAATGCAGTTCTTTGGTGCACGCGCTAACCTGGCGAAAACGCTGCTCTACGCAATTAACGGCGGGGTGGACGAGAAGCTGAAGATTCAGGTCGGGCCGAAAACAGCACCGCTGATGGACGACGTGCTGGATTACGACAAAGTGATGGACAGCCTCGATCACTTCATGGACTGGCTGGCGGTGCAGTACATCAGCGCGCTGAATATCATTCACTACATGCACGACAAGTACAGCTACGAAGCTTCGCTGATGGCGCTGCACGATCGTGATGTCTATCGCACTATGGCATGCGGCATCGCGGGCCTGTCGGTGGCGACGGACTCCCTGTCTGCCATCAAATATGCCCGCGTGAAACCAATCCGTGACGAAAACGGCCTGGCGGTGGACTTTGAAATCGACGGTGAATATCCGCAGTACGGCAACAACAACGAGCGCGTAGACAGCATTGCCTGCGACCTGGTTGAACGCTTTATGAAGAAAATTAAAGCGCTGCCAACCTATCGCAACGCCGTCCCTACCCAGTCGATTCTGACTATCACTTCTAACGTGGTGTACGGCCAGAAAACCGGTAATACGCCGGACGGTCGTCGCGCCGGAACACCGTTCGCGCCGGGCGCTAACCCGATGCATGGTCGTGACCGCAAAGGTGCCGTGGCCTCATTGACGTCGGTGGCGAAACTGCCGTTCACCTACGCCAAAGATGGGATCTCGTACACCTTCTCAATCGTTCCTGCGGCGCTGGGCAAAGAAGATCCAGTACGTAAAACCAACCTTGTCGGCCTGCTGGATGGGTATTTCCACCACGAAGCGGATGTCGAAGGCGGTCAACACCTCAACGTCAACGTAATGAATCGGGAAATGCTGCTGGATGCCATCGAGCACCCGGAAAAATATCCTAACCTGACAATCCGTGTCTCTGGCTACGCCGTGCGCTTCAACGCACTGACCCGTGAACAGCAACAGGATGTTATTTCACGTACCTTTACCCAGGCGCTCTGACGCCGGAGGATGTATGAAAAAGATTATCGAAACGCAACGTGCCCCAGGCGCAATCGGCCCTTATGTTCAGGGCGTTGATTTAGGCAGCATGGTCTTCACCTCCGGGCAAATACCGGTTTGCCCACAGACCGGTGAGATCCCGGCTGATGTGCAAGATCAGGCGCGTTTAAGCCTCGAAAACGTCAAAGCGATCGTGGTTGCTGCCGGGCTGAGCGTGGGCGATATCATCAAGATGACCGTGTTTATCACCGATCTGAATGATTTTGCCACCATCAACGAAGTCTATAAGCAGTTCTTCGATGAGCATCAGGCGACCTATCCGACCCGGAGCTGTGTGCAGGTCGCGCGTTTGCCGAAAGATGTGAAGCTGGAAATTGAAGCCATCGCAGTACGTAGTGCGTAAAGCCTCGTGAGCGGGACGGTCGTAAGGTCGTTCCGCTCCACTTCACTGAACGGCAATCCGAGGGTGTGGATATGATTAGTGCATTCGATATTTTCAAAATTGGGATTGGTCCCTCCAGTTCGCATACCGTGGGGCCAATGAATGCCGGAAAAAGTTTTATTGATCGGCTGGAAAGTAGCGGCTTATTAACCGCGACGAGCCATATTGTGGTCGATCTGTACGGGTCGTTGTCACTGACGGGCAAAGGCCATGCCACGGATGTCGCCATCATCATGGGACTGGCAGGAAACAGTCCGCAGGATGTTGTCATTGATGAGATCCCTGCATTTATAGAGTTAGTAACGCGCAGCGGGCGGCTGCCAGTGGCATCTGGTGCGCATATTGTTGATTTTCCTGTAGCAAAGAACATTATCTTCCATCCCGAAATGTTGCCTCGCCATGAGAACGGAATGCGGATCACTGCCTGGAAGGGACAGGAAGAGCTATTAAGTAAAACCTATTACTCTGTCGGCGGCGGGTTTATTGTCGAAGAAGAACACTTCGGCCTGTCGCACGATGTCGAAACGTCCGTACCTTACGATTTCCACTCAGCAGGTGAACTGCTGAAAATGTGTGATTACAACGGCCTGTCTATATCTGGTCTGATGATGCACAACGAGCTAGCGCTGCGCAGCAAAGCGGAAATTGACGCCGGTTTTGCCCGTATCTGGCAAGTGATGCATGACGGTATTGAACGTGGGATGAACACTGAAGGCGTGCTGCCTGGTCCGCTCAATGTGCCGCGCCGTGCCGTAGCGCTGCGTCGTCAGCTGGTTTCCAGCGATAACATCTCTAACGATCCGATGAATGTCATCGACTGGATCAACATGTACGCGCTGGCGGTTAGTGAAGAAAACGCAGCTGGCGGGCGCGTGGTAACGGCACCGACTAACGGTGCGTGCGGCATTATTCCGGCAGTACTGGCTTATTACGATAAGTTCCGTCGTCCGGTAAACGAGCGGTCAATTGCCCGCTATTTTCTGGCCGCGGGGGCTATTGGCGCGCTGTATAAAATGAACGCCTCCATCTCTGGCGCGGAAGTCGGCTGTCAGGGGGAGATTGGCGTGGCCTGTTCAATGGCGGCGGCAGGGTTAACTGAACTACTGGGCGGCAGTCCGGCGCAGGTATGCAATGCGGCGGAAATCGCGATGGAGCATAACCTTGGGCTGACCTGCGATCCGGTTGCCGGACAGGTACAAATCCCGTGCATTGAACGTAATGCCATTAATGCCGTGAAAGCAGTAAACGCCGCGCGGATGGCGATGCGCCGCACCTCGGCACCGCGTGTTTCACTCGATAAAGTGATCGAGACGATGTATGAAACCGGCAAAGATATGAACGATAAATACCGCGAAACATCACGCGGAGGACTGGCCATTAAAGTGGTCTGCGGCTGACATTGCTGTCAGCTTTCATCCTTGGGTGCACAAATGTGCACCTTTTTTTTGTGATCTGCCGCAAATAGAGAATGAATATTCTCTTGCGATTAATTTAGTAGAAAATTCTTATCCATCTCCGTTATTTCAAAGTCTTGATTGTGAAGATTTTCTCTGACCTCGCGCGTATCATTTCTTTATTCTAATAACTCGCCTGCAAAAACGTAGACCGCATATCGCCTTGATGCGGCTCGGAAAAAAATAATAAGCCCTACAAAATTTTGAGCGAGAAATTATGGAAATTGCATCGAATAAAGGCGTCATTGCAGACGCTTCGACCCCGGCGGGTCGTGCTGGAATGAGTGAGAGCGAGTGGCGAGAAGCGATCAAATTCGACAGTACTGACACCGGCTGGGTGATTATGAGTATCGGGATGGCGATTGGCGCGGGGATTGTTTTTCTCCCGGTGCAGGTCGGTTTGATGGGATTGTGGGTATTTTTGCTCTCATCGGTGATTGGTTACCCGGCAATGTATCTGTTTCAGCGGTTGTTTATTAATACGCTGGCAGAATCACCAGAATGTAAAGATTACCCGAGTGTCATTAGCGGTTATTTAGGTAAAAACTGGGGCATCCTGTTAGGTGCGCTCTATTTCGTAATGCTGGTGATTTGGATGTTCGTCTATTCCACCGCCATCACCAACGATAGTGCTTCCTACCTGCATACCTTCGGCGTGACGGAAGGGTTGCTGTCAGACAGTCCCTTTTATGGTCTGGTACTGATTTGCATTCTGGTGGCGATCTCCTCACGCGGCGAGAAATTGTTATTCAAAATTTCGACCGGCATGGTGCTGACCAAGCTGCTGGTGGTCGCGGCGCTGGGCGTGTCGATGGTGGGAATGTGGCATCTGTATAACGTCGGTTCGCTACCGCCGCTGGGGCTGCTGGTGAAAAACGCCATTATTACGCTGCCGTTTACCCTGACGTCGATTCTGTTTATTCAGACGTTAAGCCCGATGGTGATCTCTTATCGCTCGCGGGAAAAATCCATTGAAGTGGCGCGGCATAAAGCATTGCGGGCAATGAATATCGCGTTTGGCATTTTGTTTGTCACCGTCTTTTTCTACGCCGTGTCGTTCACGCTGGCGATGGGACATGACGAAGCGGTAAAAGCCTACGAGCAGAATATTTCCGCGCTGGCGATTGCCGCACAGTTTATTAGCGGTGACGGCGCAGCGTGGGTGAAAGTGGTCAGCGTCATTCTCAATATCTTTGCTGTCATGACTGCATTCTTTGGCGTCTATTTAGGCTTTCGCGAAGCAACGCAAGGGATCGTAATGAACATCCTGCGTCGCAAGATGCCTGCCGAGAAGATTAACGAAAATCTTGTTCAGCGCGGCATCATGATTTTCGCCATTTTGCTGGCCTGGAGCGCCATCGTACTGAACGCACCGGTGTTGAGCTTCACCTCTATCTGTAGCCCGATTTTCGGCATGGTAGGGTGCCTGATCCCGGCGTGGCTGGTTTACAAAGTACCGGCATTGCACAAATACAAAGGGATGTCTCTGTACCTGATTATCGTCACTGGTTTGTTGCTTTGTGTTTCTCCGTTCCTGGCATTTTCTTGATTTACCTGAAATTTTAAGGTTTTTAATATGTTTGATTCGACTTTAAATCCGTTATGGCAGCGTTACATCCTCGCCGTTCAGGAGGAAGTAAAACCGGCGCTGGGATGTACTGAACCGATTTCACTGGCGCTGGCGGCGGCGGTTGCTGCGGCAGAACTGGAAGGTCCGGTTGAACGTGTAGAAGCCTGGGTTTCGCCAAATCTGATGAAGAACGGTCTGGGCGTCACCGTTCCCGGCACGGGAATGGTGGGGCTGCCGATTGCGGCGGCGCTGGGGGCGTTAGGTGGAAATGCCAACGCCGGGCTGGAAGTGCTGAAAGACGCAACTGCGCAGGCAATTGCCGATGCCAAAGCACTGCTGGCGGCGGGGAAAGTCTCCGTTAAGATCCAGGAACCTTGCAATGAAATCCTCTTCTCACGCGCCAAAGTCTGGAACGGTGAGAAGTGGGCGTGTGTCACCATCGTCGGCGGGCATACCAACATTGTGCATATTGAGACGCACGATGGTGTGGTGTTTACCCAGCAGGCGTGTGTGGCAGAGGGCGAGCAAGAGTCTCCGCTGACGGTGCTTTCCAGAACGACGCTGGCTGAGATCCTGAAGTTCGTCAATGAAGTCCCGTTTGCGGCGATCCGCTTTATTCTCGATTCTGCGAAGCTAAATTGTGCGTTATCGCAGGAAGGTTTGAGCGGTAAGTGGGGGCTGCATATTGGCGCGACGCTGGAAAAACAGTGCGCGCGCGGTTTGCTGGCGAAAGATCTCTCTTCATCCATTGTGATTCGTACCAGCGCGGCATCCGATGCGCGTATGGGCGGCGCTACGCTTCCGGCAATGAGTAACTCTGGCTCGGGTAACCAGGGGATCACCGCAACAATGCCTGTGGTGGTGGTAGCAGAACACTTCGGAGCGGATGATGAACGGCTGGCGCGTGCGCTGATGCTTTCGCATTTGAGCGCAATTTACATCCATAACCAGTTACCGCGTTTGTCTGCACTTTGTGCCGCAACGACCGCAGCAATGGGGGCCGCCGCCGGGATGGCATGGCTGGTGGATGGGCGTTATGAAACTATCTCGATGGCGATCAGCAGTATGATCGGCGATGTCAGCGGCATGATTTGCGATGGAGCGTCGAACAGCTGTGCGATGAAGGTTTCGACCAGTGCTTCGGCTGCGTGGAAAGCGGTGTTAATGGCGCTGGATGATACCGCCGTGACCGGCAATGAAGGGATCGTGGCGCATGATGTTGAGCAGTCGATTGCCAACCTGTGTGCGTTAGCAAGCCATTCGATGCAGCAAACCGATCGGCAGATTATCGAGATTATGGCGAGCAAGGCCAGATAAACGCCAGGTTTTGGGTATTGTGCCGGATAAGGCGTTTTCGCCGCATCCGGCAACTTGTCTTTACGCGGTAGCTTCATCCTCGACTAAACGCGTTTCAGCATCCGCGACGATAGCTTCCAGCTCGCTCAACATCTCTTCATAGCCAAAATTTTTGGCGGTGCGAGCAGGTTCTTTCGCCACCACGGGCTTCACCGGCTGGCGCTTTTTGGCCAATTTTTTACTCATCATCATCTCCCTGTAAAAACAACTAGACAGGCAAATCTATCAGCAAAGCGCGCAGTGGGGAATCGGCAACCAGCGTAATGTTAGCCTCGTCACGAATAAACGCCCCATCACCGCAGGTCAGCGCCGCTTTCTCTTCATGATGCGTAAGCGCATGAAATTTCCCGTGAATCGATTGCAAATACGCGCGTGGCCCATGCAACTGGAAATTCGCAGTTTCGCCTTTGTCGAGCACGATATGGTGCAGCCACACTTGCTGGCGTAATTGCAGGCTTCCCATCGCACCCTCTGGCGAGGCGATTAATTGCTGCTTGCCCATATTAAGCGCCAGCTTTTGAATCAGCGGATTCTCTCGCTGCGGGCAGGCGTCCAGCCAAAGCTGCATTCGCGTTAACGGTTTGTCTTTGCTGAGATTGTGTTCGCTATAGCTGACACCCGGCTGGGTAGAGAGCAGCAACGCCTCTCCGGCGCTGGCCTGAACATGATTGCCTTCGCTATCGCGATACTCTGCTTCTCCATCCAGAATCACATTTAAAATATCGACTTTGGGATAGGTTCGCGGCTGAAAGGCGGCACCTGGGGCCAGCACTTCCTGGTTAAGCACACGCAGGGAGGCATAGCCTAACAATTTCGGGTCGAAGTAGTGTCCAAAGGAAAAAGTATACCGGGCCTGCAACCATCCGTAGTCTGCTTGTCCACACTGCCTGGCAGTTCGGGTAGTAATCATAATTCTTGACCTCTCTTTACTTCCTTTTATGGTAAGGGGCTGGACGCTACATTGTTAGCCAGATATTCTGCCCGGTATGTTCAAATTTCCTGAATGAGAACGAAATGGCCAAAGAAAGGGCATTAACGCTGGAAGCACTACGGGTTATGGATGCGATCGATCGCCGGGGCAGTTTTGCGGCGGCGGCGGATGAGCTGGGACGCGTGCCTTCCGCACTTAGCTACACCATGCAAAAACTGGAAGAAGAGCTGGATGTGGTGCTGTTTGACCGCTCGGGCCATCGTACCAAATTCACCAATGTCGGGAGGATGTTGCTGGAGCGAGGGCGCGTTTTGCTGGAAGCCGCAGATAAACTGACTACTGATGCGGAAGCTCTCGCGCGCGGTTGGGAAACGCATCTCACCATTGTGACCGAAGCGCTGGTACCGACACCTGCCTTTTTCCCGTTAATCGACAAACTGGCGGCAAAAGCCAATACCCAACTGGCAATCATCACAGAAGTGCTGGCGGGGGCGTGGGAACGGCTGGAGCAGGGGCGGGCGGATATTGTTATCGCGCCGGATATGCATTTTCGTTCCTCGTCGGAGATCAACTCGCGCAAGCTCTATACGTTAATGAACGTCTACGTTGCCGCGCCTGATCACCCGATTCATCAGGAGCCGGAACCGTTATCTGAAGTGACGCGTGTGAAATATCGTGGAATTGCGGTGGCGGATACCGCTCGTGAGCGCCCGGTGTTGACCGTACAGCTGCTGGACAAACAGCCGCGCTTAACGGTGAGCACGATTGAAGATAAACGTCAGGCATTACTGGCGGGGCTTGGCGTGGCGACGATGCCGTATCCTATGGTCGAAAAAGATATTGCGGAAGGGCGGTTGCGTGTCGTCAGCCCGGAATCGACCAGCGAGATCGATATTATTATGGCCTGGCGTCGTGACAGTATGGGGGAAGCGAAATCCTGGTGTCTGCGGGAAATTCCCAAACTTTTTAACGGAAAATAATATTTATTATTGTTAATAAAAAGGGGCGAAATATCGCCCCAATTCTAAGATTAATTTGAACCAAACTTCGGATCGTTTCCGTAACGATTGCTGCCAGAAGTACCTTCTGTGCAGAAAAAAACCAGAAGCACGAGCCAGCCAATAAACGGAACAAAAAAGAGCAAGGCCCAGGCACCTGAACGGTCGGTATCGTGTAAGCGACGGATAGCAAGCGCAAGGACGGGAAGGAAGGTTGCCAGCAAATAAAGCATAGACAGATATGGAAGCTCCAGACCTAAAATCAATTGAATGACATTGATAATAGCGCCGACGATGGCGTTAATCAGAGTAAACATCCAGTACTCTTTACGACGTGCGCGACCAGAGAAACCAACATAATTTTTTAATACGGACAAATACCACTGCATAAAAACATCCCTTTAATTAAAAGTGATGAAAGTCTATTCCGGGTATTGTGTAAATGCTATTCGTATCTTTCTTTTTCGGATGTTATAAAGGTTTTGATATTTAAGATAAATACATGGTTATTTTTTATAGGTAATTTATATAACGACATTGAAATATTTTAAATAAACATTAGTAAATTATTCATTCATTAACATGATGATAAAAGCCGGATGAGTCAGACATCCGGCGAGCAGATTTGTTTTAAGGTTCCAGTTTTGGATCTGGTCCAAAGCGGTTCTCGCCTGGCGTACCCGCCTGGCAGTTAAAGACGATGATAATAAGCCAGCCGATAAACGGGATTAAGAATAGCAGTGCCCACCACGCCGAGCGGTCGGTGTCGTGCAGGCGGCGGAACTGAACTGCCCACCACGGTAAAAACACCAGAATACCGTAGATTGTCGTCAGGATGCCTTCGCCACCAGCGCGTTGCCAGCCTAACATTTTATCCAGCAGCCCCAGCACGAACGTAAAGATGATGTTGACCAGAATAAACATCCAGTACTCTTTGCGCCGCGCACGACCCCGGAAACCGACATAATTTTTTAGTACTTTCAGATACCAGTCCATTTTTGCCTCAATTTTGCTCAATCACTTGTTTTTAAAGCAGCAAATTAAGAATAGACGTGAATGAAATGGCAGTAAATATTCGTTCAAGGAATTAATAAAGGGCTATGAAGGCGTGCTAAGACTGATGACAAGCGCAAAATCGCCAGATGCGCTACGCTTATCTGGCCTGCGCGGTCATTGCAACATATTGAATATAAATGTTTTGTAGGTTTGATAAGGCGTTCACGCCGCATCCGACATGAACAACATGCACTTAGCTAATTATCAGAGGCACCTCGTAAGGTGCCTTTTTTTAACCGAAGCGAACATCTCGTCCATGCGGTTCATCGAGATCCTGCCACGGACCAATTGAAATAATCCCCGTAGGGTTGATGGTCTTATGGCTGCGGAAGTAATGATTACGGATGTGATCGAAATTGACTGTTTCGGCAATTCCCGGCATCTGGTAGATATCGCGCAGGAAGCCATACAGATTAAGGTAATCGCTGATGCGGTGCTTATCACACTTGAAGTGGGTCACATACACTGGATCAAAACGGACCAGCGTGGTCCACAGGCGAATATCGGCTTCGGTTAGCTGGTTGCCGGTCAGGTAACGATGCTGACCTAAAATCTGTTCCAGTCGCGCCAGCGATTCAAACACTTTCTCCACCGCTTCGTCGTAGGCTTGCTGGCTGGTGGCAAAACCAGCTTTATACACGCCGTTGTTAACGGTGTCATAAATCCAGCCGTTAAGTTCGTCAATTTTCGTTTGCAGGGCTGGTGGGTAGTAATCACCCGCTTTCGCGCCCAGCGCATCAAACGCGGTATTAAACATGCGGATGATTTCTGCTGATTCGTTGCTGACGATGGTGTGGTTCTTTTTGTCCCACAGCACGGGAACAGTAACTCGTCCGCTGTAGTGGGGATCGGCGCGGAGATAAAGCTGATACAAAAATTCATGTTGATAGAGCGTGTCTCCGGTTGCTCCCGGAAAACTGTCATCAAAGGTCCAGCCGTTTTCCAGCATCAGCGGGTTCACTACGGAAACGGAAATAAACGGTTCCAGTCCTTTGAGTTTGCGCATGATCAGCGTGCGGTGCGCCCACGGGCAGGCGAGTGAAACATAGAGATGATAACGATCTTTCTCTGCGATAAAACCGCCTGTGCCAGTGGGGCCAGGAGCGCCATCGGCAGTGAGCCAGTTACGAAATGCGGAAGCTGAACGTTGAAATTTACCGCCGGTAGATTTGGTATCGTACCAGGTGTCATGCCAGACGCCGTCAATCAGTTGACCCATTTTTCTCTCCTCCAATAGCAAAAACGAGGAGCTTCCTCCTCGTTTTTTATCGTTAAGTATAGCGCGTGCTTACCACTTTTTATTCAGCAGGCGGTCGATGCTATACGCGCCCGGACCGGTAATTGCCAGCAGCAGGAATCCGCCAGAAATTGTCAGGTTTTTCATGAACATCAGCGAGTTGACGCCTTCAGCAAAGTTGCTGTGAAATAAAAATGCCGTCAGCAGCGTAAAGCCCGCAGTAAACAGGGCAGTGGTGCGAGTCAGGAAACCGAACAGGATTGCCAGACCACCACCGAACTCAAGCAGAATCACCAGCGGCAGCATAAAACCCGGGACGCCCATTGCTTCCATATATTGTTGGGTACCCGCGTAGCCAGTAATTTTTCCCCAGCCAGCGGTAATAAACAGAATCGGCATTAAAATGCGTGCTACCAGTACACCAACATCTTCTAATTTTTTCATCATACTCTCCACTGCGCCACTCAGGCTGCTGATTGTTTTTTTGTGCAAGGGCGCGGTATTAGCGTCGTTGCTGTCGATGGAGAGAATCATAAACGTGGTGAATGATGATTGTTAGCAAGGAAAACTGTCAAAAATATTCAAAAAATTTGATGGGTACGGCCGGAATGGCTCCGGCCAGAGGGAAGTTAACCGCGAAGCTGTTGCTGCTTGAGGGTCGTTTTAACCAGACGCCAGGCGCTCCATACGCCAAAACCGCGTCTGGCCCAGCGGACCAGCATATTAGGATGGCGAATCGTCCAGATCGCCATCACGCTACTGCCAACCAGCGCCCAGGAGCGCAGACTTAGCAGCATATTCCAGCGACGATCGTAAGCGCCTGTTGCCTCCAGCCATTCACGACGACTGGCAGAAAGATCCAGCCGTTGTTGCTGGATCTGGCTAAGCAGTTGCGCCTTACGTCGTTCACGTTCGACTTTACTGCTCACGGGACTCCTCCTCGAGCAGCTGCCGATCGTTTGCCAGCTCATGGCGTGTATGGCGCAGCAAGGTGGATTTACGCGATTTACGTAACGTCCAGATACCGCCAATCAGTGCCAGTAGCAGCAACACCACGGTGGTGGCAATCATCGCATTCAGGCGATATTGCGGATCAACCGCCCAAATAATTAGCACCATCAGGCTCATAAGACCAAATGCAGCGAAAAGCATCGTCAGGCCCAGCATCAGTAAAAGTTGAAAGAGATTAGCTTTTTCCTCTTCCAGCTCAACCACCGCCAGCCGCAGACGTGTTTCCACCATTTCAACCATGATGGAAACAATTCGCTGCCCGATGCCCAGAACGCTTTTACCGGGCCCTTGCGCGTGATGAGTGTCCGCCATAATTAACGACGCGACAGCAGAACGCCGAGCACTACACCGATTGCAGCGCCAATGCCCACGCCCGTCCATGGATTTTCACGCACATACTCATCGGCACGCGCCGCCGCGACACGGGTTTGTTTGGCGATGGCATCACCGGTTTCACCCAGGCGATAACGGCTCTGTTTCAGTGCCTGCTCCGCTTTGCTACGAATCTTACTCAACTCTTCTTTCGACTTCTCGCCAGATGAGCTAAGCACCTCTTCCAGCGTATCGGAAAGGGATTTCAACTCAGCACGCAGATGTTCCGTAGTGTGTTCTTTCGACATAGTTTTCTCCAGGTGAGTAAGTAGTGACTATTGTGAGTTAGTAGTCGCGCGCTTCCAGCTTTTTCAGCTCTTCCTGCGCTTCTGCCAGTTTCCGTTCGCGTTTGGCAATCTTATCGGCATCGCCTTTTTGCTTCGCCTCGGCTAAATCTTGCTGGCGTTCCGCCACCTCATCTTTCTGCTTTGCGATTTTCTTCTGATGATCGGCACGCAGCTGGCTATCTGAACAGTTGGCCCGGACTTCACTCAGGGCTTTATTCAGACCGTCAATACGATTCTGGTTTTGGTGTTTTTCGGCATAGCTGATCTCCTTAAGGATATTTTGCTCCTTTTCCTGACACAGGGTAGTGGCATAACTACCAGCACTAAGAGCAAAAAGAGAAACAGCTAAAGCGATGCGGTATTTCATTCTTGAACCTTCCATTGTGATTCGGACCTATTACAAAGGAACGATTGTCCAGACAACGAAGCGGTAGTGTTAACCACCGCCTCATTAATCATAGACAGTTACGGTGAAATCACCAAAGTGAGTGATCTGTTTCGGATAACAGGAAGTTATCCGAAGCGATGAGAGTTATCCCGTAGCCGGGTCAGCCACTGCATAGCCTGACTGTTATTGTCCTGCTGCGCAATGATGTAGCCTTGGGGCAATGTTCTGTCGAGGACCGCTTTTGCAGCGGCGCTCTGGTCGCTGGAGTCAAAGGTAATTAACAGAGTGTCGTTTTTGGGGGTGATACTTTTGAAAGGAATGCCATGAGCGTCAAGGTGATGCCAGATTGAAAAACCGTCTGGCATCGTTGTGCCTTGATGAACGGCACGAATCGCCAGCGTAGACTCTTGCTGGCGAACCGCGGACCAGGCCAGCAACAGCGTGCCGACCAGAAGTAAAACAGCGCCGGACCAGGCTAGCTGGCGAAGCGACATGCGAGGTATTTGCATCCCTTACCCCCGATTTCCATATTTCTTTTTCCATAACACGACCAGAGAACCTGCCAGGCCAAACACCAGCAGCACCACCGGGAGCAGCATCAGGCATGACATCAGCTGGTCCTCGTACTTTAAAAATACCGGCGTTTTGCCGAGCATGTAACCCAGAGTTGTCAGGATCAATACCCACAGCAGACCGCTCATCCAGTTGAAAAACTGAAAGCGCGCGTTATTCAGCCCTGATAACCCGGCAATCGTCGGCAGCAGTGTTCTGACAAACGCAATAAAGCGACCAATTAACAGCGCCGATAAACCGTGTTTATGAAAAAGATGGTGTGCGCGTTGATGATAATGCGCGGGTAAATGAGATAGCCAGTTTTGTACGGTGCGGGTATTGCCCAGCCATCGCCCCTGAATATAGCTGACCCAGCAGCCGAGGCTGGCGGCAACGGTCAGCAGCAGAATCGTTTGCGGATAGCCCATCGCGCCTTTCGCAATCAACACGCCGACCAATACCAGTAAACTGTCGCCCGGTAAAAAGGCCGCCGGAAGCAAGCCGTTTTCAAGGAACAAAATTACAAACAAGACAAAATACAACATGCCAATCATCGATGGATTGGCCAGGGTTTCAAAATCCTGCGCCCACAGGGCTTGCAGCAATTGGGTCAAAAGTTCCATTCATTATTCCTGGTGAATCGGTTAACGCCACGCTGGTTTTAAAAGATGCACTACCGCAATGTTATTGCTGTTTTGGTATGTTCTGCGGGTTTGATACATCAACACAGCCTGAACTATTCCCTGTTAAATCGTGAGATAAGAAAGCATTCAAAAACATAAATTCAAATTGAATCTAATTGTAACAAAGGTCAACGTTGTTCGTTATCAAAATTACATGTCCGTGGAGTCTGATTTTGCTGAATGCAGGGGAGGGTGGCGAGAGGATTTACACAGGCTGACACTTTATACTTTTCGCTTACCGACGAGACAAACAGGCGCATTGCAGCGCCTGTCGGACAGGAATTTCATTTACTGCCGCTGGTGGCTGTATCGAGATGCACCACCGGGTTTTCGGCGAATAGATAGCGGTCGGCATTGAACTCGAAGTCGTCGCTGGTTTCGTTGAATAACATGATCTTGGTGTTTTCCAGGTGCTGCCACATTGCCAGCTTAGCAGCATGAGGATCTTTGCGAATCAGCGCCTTGAGGATTTGATCGTGGTCATCACACCAGTTATCGACGGTACGGGAATCAATGTGTTCGTGCAGTTTTTTCCAGTACGGGTTATGGCTACGCTGGGTCCACATTTTTTCAACGATAGCCGCCAGGGCGGAGTTCTGCGTCGCCAGGGCTACCTGAATATGGAACTGCAAATCCCACTCGGAATCACGGAAGCATTGTTCGCCTCGCGCCTGCTCCTGGATGGCCATCAATTTCATGATGTCCTGTTTCGTTACCTGAGTTGCTGCGAACTCGGCAATATTACTTTCGATGAGCTGGCGAGCCTGAAGTAACTCAAACGGACCGTAATTAGCGAATTCCATATTAGTGTCAGCCGCCTGCTGATGGCGCGGCTGGTTGGAAACTACATGAATACCTGAACCTTTACGCACTTCGACATAGCCTTCAACTTCCAGCATGATGATGGCTTCACGAACTACCGTACGGCTGACGTTCTTTTCATCGGCAATAAAGCGCTCGGCAGGCAGTTTATCACCCACCAGATAGACGCCCTGTTCGATGCGCTCTTTCAGGTCAGCGGCAAGTTGTTGATACAAACGGCGTGGTTCAGTGATTTCCATATGCGTCTCCCGGAGTGGAATGCGGACAAAGTTATCATACCACTTTATTTATGGGTATGCCATTGTTGATATATAAATTTGATGATTGAAATAATGTATTTAATCAAGATTGTGAATATTTATAAATTCCTAAAAATGAAGTGTCTCTATTGTGAAAATTGCTATATTTCAGTAAGTTAATTTTTCGCTTTTAAATTTAATATTAACTAAAAATACTTTTTCATGTTGACTTACAATAAATATACACATCTAATGCACTAACTTTTTTGAATCAATATTGTAAGATCAAATCTATATGGTGGCGAAAATTAATCTCTTATCACGGCTTACGCCGCTTTTATTCGTGTTCGCTCCTTTTTTTGCACAGTCAAATATGACTGTTTATCCTATGGCTGTTTCCATTAATAGTCAGGGGGAAGGTAACGTTCGCGTAATATCTAAAAGTAATGAAGTTCAATATATAAAAGCGACGGTATTTCGTATTGATAATCCTTCAACGCCTCAAGAGCAGGAAGTTGAAATAAAATCCGGAGATGCCACTCATCTTGTAGTGATGCCGCCTAAGTTTGCGCTGCCAGCGGGTAGCAGTAAGACTGTGCGCTTTGTTGCAATGGAACCAGAGCAAAAAGAAAAAAATTATCGCGTTAAATTTGAAGCGGTTCCCAGTATTGATGACGTTGCCACGGATAAAAAAGATCTCTCTATGCAGTTAACAGTTAACTTAATTTGGGGGATTGTTGTTAGTGTCCCACCTCAGCAACCTATTGCTAAGTTAGAAGTAAATGCTGCCCAAAAATTAGTTAATGCAGGGAATCAACGCTTAAAGATTTTAACGATCGCTTATTGTAAAAATAATAGCAAAGAAAATTGTAAGATACAGACTGTAAATAAAAATATCTTCCCTGGTCAGGAAAGAAATCTTGAAAGCATATCTGGCTACGACAAAATCGTTGTCAAATATAATAACTGGATCACCAAAGATAATGGCGAGTTTGAACTGGCGGTCCATTAATTATCATTGTAATAAACGAAGGAATAGTAATGAAAAAGGTATTTGCAAAATCTCTTCTGGTCGCAGCGATGTTTTCTGTTGCAGGCTCCGCATTAGCAGTACAAAAGGATATCACTGTAACGGCTAACGTTGATGCCGCTCTGGATATGACACAGACCGATAACACTGCGCTGCCGAAAGCAGTAGAAATGCAATATCTGCCGGGTCAGGGTCTGCAATCTTACCAGTTAATGACCAAAATCTGGTCTAACGACGTTACCAAAGATGTAAAAATGCAGTTAGTTTCCCCGGCGCAACTGGTTCAAAGCCTGGACGCTAGCAAGATTGTTCCGCTGACAGTAACCTGGGGCGGCGAAGAAATTAAAGCTGATGCGGCAACCACTTTTACCGCAACCAAAATCTTTGCTTCCGATGCGTTAACTAATGGTTCTCTGGCTAAAAATCTGATGTTTGCTCAAACCACCAAAGGTGTTCTGGAAACAGGTATCTACCGTGGCGTAGTAAGCATTTATCTGTCTCAGGATATCTAATCCGGATAACAGAATTAACACATAACAAAGGGGGGCTAGCCCTCCTTTATTTTAACTGTTTTAGTATTTGTTATGGATTTCAGGATTGCCATGGATAAAAAATTACTGGCTCTTTTGATCCTGGCGAGTCTCAGCCCGGCAGAGGCGGCATTAACCAAAATCCCCGCAGGGTTTGAGGTTATTGCTCAGGGACAGCAGGAGTATATCGAGGTTTATTTTTCAGGGAAAAATCTCGGTAAATATTATGCAATGGTTAATCTTGATACCGTAACATTTCTTGATCCAGCAAGTTTATATAACAAGCTGGAACTGGATGTCGACGATCAGAAAATCGCGCATATAGTGAAAGAAAAATTATCGCAGCCGCTAGCTCGCCACGGTGAATTGGCTTGCGGTTATGTACGTACTGACTCAGGGTGTGGTTTTCTGAATACCGATACGCTGGAAATAATCTATAATGATGAAGAAAGTTCGGCAACGTTGTTTATTAATCCGCAATGGAATTCAGCTTTCGATGCGAAGTCATTATATTTAAATCCAGACAAAAATACGGTTAACGCTTTTATACATCAGCAAGACATCAATGTTCTGGCACAGGATGATTACCAATCGTTGTCTATTCAGGGAAACGGTGCGCTGGGAATAACAGAAAATAGCTATATTGGTGCACACTGGAATTTCAACGGTTATGATGCAGATGATGTCAGTGACAGTAATGCTGATGTCAGCGATCTCTATTATCGTTATGATTTTTTACGTCGTTATTATGTGCAGGCGGGGCGCATGGACAACCGCACGCTATTTAATGCACAAGGCGGGAACTTTACCTTTAACTTTTTGCCACTCGGTGCAATCGACGGGATGCGTATCGGGTCGACTCTTAGCTATTTAAACCAGGCGCAAAGCCAGCAGGGAACCCCGGTAATGGTCCTGCTTTCGCGCAATTCTCGTGTTGACGCTTATCGTAATGAGCAACTTCTGGGATCGTTTTATCTCAATAGTGGTTCGCAATTTATTGATACCAGTTCCTTTCCGCCGGGTAGCTATAGCGTAGCGTTAAAAGTCTATGAAAATAACCAACTCACCCGCACCGAGCTAGTACCGTTTACCAAAACAGGCGGTCTGACGGACGGAAATGCGCAATGGTTCTTACAGGCAGGTAAAACTACATCACAGGCTTCTGATGATGAAAGTTCAGCTTATCAACTGGGGGTACGCCTGCCATTACATCCGCAATATGAGCTCTACGCAGGGCTGGCGAATGCCGATAATGTGAGTGCTTTCGAGTTAGGTAATGACTGGACGGCAAATTTAGGCGGGGCAGGGAATCTTGCAATCAGCGCCAGCGTGTTCCGTAACGATGACGGCGGCAAAGGTGATATGCAACAGGCCAACTGGAGTAATTCGGGATGGCCGACGTTGGGCTTTTATCGGACCAACTCTGACGGCGATGCTTGTGCAACCGACAGCAGAGAGAGCTATAACGCCTTAAGCTGTTATGAAAGTATTTCCGCGACGGTTTCACAGAATTTTGTCGGCTGGAATATGATGCTGGGTTATTCCCGCACACAAAATAACACTGATGATAGTTTGCGTTGGGATAAACAGCAGAGCTTTGAAAATAACTATCTTCGCCAGACAACTGCGCAAAGTATCTCCGAAACTGTACAACTTAGCGCTTCCCGCGCTTTTGTGATGCGTGACTGGATCTTGAGTACTTCGGTTGGTGTTTTCCATCGTAATGACAACGGTGGCGATAACGACGACAACGGCTTGTACTTATCGTTTTCGTTATCTGACACGCCAACGATGGACAGCAATAACAACAGCCATTCAACCAATGTTTCTACGGATTATCGTTATAGCGATCAGGATGGCGATCAAACGTCATGGCAGTTATCCCATACTTTTTATAACGATTCATTCAGCCATAAAGAACTTGGCGTAACCGTTGGGGGCCTGAACACCGATACCATAAACAGCGCGGTTAACGGGCGTTGGGATGGTCAATACGGAAATGTCTACGCTACCGTATCTGACAGTTATGACCGTAAGAATCATGATCATCTCTCGGCCTTTACGGGGACTTACAGCTCTACACTGGCTGTCAGTCGCTATGGCGTTAATTTGGGTGCCAGTGGTACAGACGATTTGCTGGGTGCGGTATTGGTGGATGTGAAAGGCTTCTCTGAACAGGATGAAGAGAGTCAGGATCTGCAACTCGAAGCGCGGGTGGCAGGCAGCCGAACGTTGCAGCTTGGTCAAAGCGACAGTGTGTTGTTCCCTTATCCTGGATTTCAGTCTGGTTTTGTTGAGGTTAACGACAGTAGCCAGGGCAATCAACAAGGGACAACAAACATCATTAACGGTGCGGGGAATCGTGAATTAATGTTGTTGCCTGGCAAACTGCGCTATCGCGAAGTGTCTGCCAGCTTTAATTACAACTATATCGGTCGCTTGTTATTACCAGCATCGGTAGAGAAATTCCCGCTGGTTGGTCTGAATAGCGCCATGTTACTGGTAGCTGAAGATGGCGGATTTACACTTGAAATTAACGGTAGCGAAAAAGAGCTATATCTGCTTTCCGGGCAGCAATTCCTTAAGTGTCCGCTGAGTGTTGTAAAGAAACGCGCCAGCATTCGTTACAGCGGAGATGTCACATGTAGTGTGGTGACTTATTCACAATTACCGGAGTCCATTCAGGTTCAGGCACAGTTGAAACAGCCTAAATTACGTGGAAACGTTCAGACGGCGCAAAGGGAGGTTGCACCATGAGAAATCGATTGATTGCGGCGATATTAGGCTTGTGTGGTGCGGTTACTGGCGTTCAGGCAGCTCCTAACGTGACCAGTGAAATTACGTACGATTTGGCATCTGGCAGAGCGGATTATTACTTCTGGAATGAGGAGCCCCCACCGGAGGTGAGTTACAGTACAACATTTTCATTTTTTCAATGTAGCTACCCTGATTCACAGCAGACTTGTACATCAGCAGGTAATACTTCTGTCGTGCAAATTTATCTAACTGAAAAACGCAGTGACCTGCCCCCACGATTAGATACAACACTCAGTTAGTAACGTCGGAATCTTCA
>ENA-UOJR01001006-UOJR01001006.1-human-gut-metagenome-genome-assembly--contig:-C115P-NODE-1006-length-28841-cov-28.013236_pt1 | contig 28841 bp, 20 predicted proteins | sample MGYA00242354_ERZ723901 | MGnify/ENA metagenome assembly ERZ723901
GATTCAGCAGCACCGGAGACTGCAGGCGAAGTGGACGGACAGATCAATCTTCGTGCAGTAGCCTTTGGAAACAATTTCGATGTGCAGGATATGGGATGGCGCTGGATGATGGGAGAGTGCTACGAAGGACTGATGCGTGACGTAGCAGATGAAAACGGAGACCGTTTCGAGTATGCCGGTGCAGAATCCATGGACGTATCCGATGACGGACTGGTTTACACTTTCCATCTGAGAAAGGATGCCAAATGGTCCGACGGACAGCCGGTTAACGCAGCAGATTATGAGTACGGCTGGAAACGTCTGTTAAATCCGGAATACGGCTATTCCTATTCTTTCTACCTGTTCAACGTAGTAGGAGCAGAGGAGTATTATAACGGACAGGGCTCTGCCGATGAGATCGGAATCAAGGCAGTGGACGATTACACCTTCGAGGTTACCTTAAAGGTAGCGGATCCGACCTTCCAGTCCAAGCTGGTAGCAACTCCGCTTTACCCGACCCGTCAGGATGTCGCAGAGGCAGCCGGAGACCAGTGGGGAAAAGACTGGACAAAATGTGTCTACAACGGACCGTTTGCCATGACCAACCTGGTAGAAGATAACTCCATGACATGGGTGAAAAATGACCAGTACTGGGATAAGGACAACGTAAAACTGAATCAGGTAAACTGGTACTGTGTAGCAGAGAACGCAACAGCAGCAACCATGTTCGATAACGGACAGCTGGACGTTTTCGATGCAGCAGGCGATTACATTGCAAAATATGACAAAGAAGTAGAAGCAGGCAATATGCAGACCATGACCACCGAGTACCCGGGAACTATGGTTCTGTGCTACGAGCAGTCTGAGGGCGGAAAATCCGGTCTGATGAAAAACGTAAACATCCGCAAGGCAATTTCCTACTCCATCAACCGTGAGGAGATGGTATCAGCTGTTTACGGAAGATACACCGCAGCTTACGGCTTCGTTTCCCCGGCGATCACGCTCGACGGAACTTCCTACCGCAAGCAGGCGTCGGAGACCATGAAAGAGGAATATGAGCAGTATGCAGGAGATGCAGACAAGTTAAAAGCACTGTTCCAGAAAGGCCTTGATGAGCTTGGTATCACCGACAAACCGGAAGACATCACCATTACATTGCTGTCCCAGGGTTCTGCTACCGAGAATCAGCTCGAGAGAGAGTACCTGCAGCAGTCCATTTCTCAGAATCTGGGCGTAAAGGTAGAGCTGAACACCGTTGGCGATTACCAGATGTTTGCAAACGAGCGCGATAACAAGAACTACGATATCTTTGTAGGCGGATGGTTCAGCGATTACAACGATCCGCTGGATTTCCTGAACGTCATGAAGACAGGCGTTTATGATTCCTACGGCCTCTATAGCAACAGCGAGTACGACAGCCTGATCGATTCTCTGACCGGAGAGAACGACAACGCAAAACGCCTTGAGATTTACCAGAAGCTGGAAGATCTGCTGGTTGCACAGGATTGTGGTGTTGCACCGCTGTACTACTCTGATAAACATTACTATTATCAGAACTGGGTAAAAGATTTCTACACATCCTCCTTCGGCGCAAGCCAGGAGCTTTACAGAGCAACTGTAGAGAAATAAAAAAAGCAGCAAAACAGAAGAAATGAGGGAAGAAGGGCTTATGAAACAATAGGCTCTTCTTTCGCTATCATAATAAAATTCCGGTCGGAAAAGACCGGACAGGGAGAGGATTTTTATGCCAAAATATTTACTGCGCCGTTTTGCAGAAATGCTGATCACACTGTTTCTGATTGCAACGGCCACGTTTTTCCTTCTGGAAGCGGTTCCGGGAGATCCGCTGACGGAGCGTGCGAGCAAGCTCTCGCCGACCGTAAAGGAAAACCTCTATAAGCGCTACGGCCTCGACAAGCCGATGATGGAGCGCTATGTGATCACAATGAAGGGAATCTGCAAGGGAGAGTTCGGAGAATCTGTTGTCTATGCGGGACAGACGGTACAGAAGCTGATTCATGACCGTCTTCCGGTATCCGCCCGCCTTGGTATCCAGCAGGTACTGGTCGGTATCACGATCGGTCTGCTGCTTGGAATTCTTGCGGCAATGAGGAGGGGAAGCTTCTGGGACTATATGGTGATCGCCCTGTCGGTCCTCTTGATTTCCATTCCGAACCTGATCTTTGGTCTGATGCTTCAGAAAATTTTCGCAGGCAACCTGAAGGTTCTGCCGACGATCGGCTGGCCTGCGGGAAAGGATCTGTGGTTCGGAGGATGGGAATACACGATTCTTCCGACCCTGACAGGATGCTTTTCTTATATCGCAACGTATGCGCGTCTGCTGAAAACCTCGATGCTCGATGTGATCAATCAGGATTACGTGCTGACTGCTGAATCGAAGGGCTTAAGCCGCGGACAGATTATCCGCCGCCATATCCTTCGGAACTCGTTTATCCCGGTTATCACACAGCTTCCGATGTCGGTTGCCATGTGTATCACAGGCTCCTTCTTCATCGAGAGCATCTTTTCCATCCCGGGAATCGGACAGTATTATGTGACGGCGGTCAATAACCAGGATCTTTCCATTATCATGGGAGAGACGGTTATTATCGCAGCACTTTACATCGGTGTTCTCTTTATCACGGACCTGCTGTACGTGGTCGTTGACCCGAGAATCAGTCTGACAGGAAAGAGCAGATAAGGAGGATATTATGGCAGCATTAACACCGGAAAAATTTAAAGTAATAGGATACACCGAGGAAGATGCGAACCGGATTGACCGCCCGACCATTTCCTACTGGCAGGACGCCTGGAGACGGCTCCGCAAAAATCCGATCGCAATGGGATCTCTTGTTGTGCTCGGCATTCTGCTTGTCATGGTCATCATCGGACCGCATATCAAAGGATATGATTATGTATCCATGAATATCGCCGAGAAAAACCAGGGCGTATCGTCAAAATACTGGTTTGGAACCGACAACCTGGGACGTGACCTCTTCTCAAGAGTCTGGGTCGGCGCGCGGGCATCACTGATCATCGCGATCGTTGCAACGGCAATCAAACTCATCATCGGAACGGTATATGGCGCGCTGATGGCACATTTCGGCGGCTGGGTCGATGAGGTTCTGATGCGGATCATCGAGGTTATCAACTCGATTCCGTCTCTGCTTCTTACGATTCTGATCATGATGATTCTTGGAAATAACCTGTTTGCACTTCTGGTCGCGCTTAGTGTCACCGCATGGTGTAACACGGCACGTCAGGTGCGCGGTATGATCAAACAGCTCCGTGAGACGGAATACGTTTACGCGGCGGAGGTGCTCGGTGCAAAACCGCTCCGCATCATCTTAAAACACTATGTACCGAATATGCTGGGTATCCTGATTCTGGATACGGCGACGGCAATCCCGATGTTTATTTTTACGGAGGCAGGTCTTAGCTTCCTCGGCATCGGCCTCAAGGCACCATCGATCAGCCTTGGTGTCCTGATTTCAATGGGACAGCAGAACATGGATTTCTATCCGTCACAGCTTCTGTTCCCATGTCTCGTGCTCTGTATCATCGTTATGGCATTCAACCTTCTGGGAGACGGCCTTCGCGATGCCCTTGATCCGAGACTTCGCCAGTAATAAGTGGGAGATAACGATATGAACGAACAAAACAATCCGATTCTGGAAGTAAAAAACTTAAGAGTCTCTTATCACACCTATGCCGGTGAAGTAAAGGCAGTCCGCGGTGTACAGTTTTCTCTCGAGAAAGGTCAGGCGCTCGCAATTGTGGGAGAATCCGGCTGCGGAAAATCTGTAACGGCGAAATCCATCATGGGCCTCATCAAGGCCCCGCAGGGTGAGATTAAAGAGAACAGTGAAATTCTCTATCATGGAGAGAATATTCTGAAATACAACAAAAAACAGTGGCAGCATTACAAAGGCGGCGAGTGTGCAATCATTTTCCAGGATGCGCTGGCTTCCTTAAATCCGACGATGCGTGTCGGAAAACAGATTATGGAAAATCTGATGGGCCACAAAAACATGACAAAACAGGAAGCGGCAAAGGAGGCTGTCGAGATGCTGCGCATGGTCGGCATCCCGGAGCCGGAAAAACGTGTCAGACAGTATCCGCACGAATTTTCCGGCGGTATGCGTCAGCGTGTTATGATCGCGATTGCATTTGCCTGTGATCCGAAAATTCTGATCTGTGACGAGCCGACGACCGCGCTCGATGTGACAATTCAGGGACAGATTCTCGATATTATCAAGAATCTGCAGAAGAAAAATCAGACATCCGTCATCATGATCACACATGATCTCGGTGTTGTGGCAAATATCGCACAGAAGATTGCTGTCATGTATTCCGGCATCATCGTGGAGAGCGGAACGTGTGAGGACATTTTCTATCGTCCGCGTCACCCGTATACCTGGGCGCTGATCCGTTCCGTACCGCGTCTGGATCTGAAAAACAAGCAGGAACTCGCGACAATTCCGGGAACTCCGCCGGATCTTTTAAACCCGCCGGTCGGATGTCCGTTCTGCACGCGGTGCAGCTACTGTATGCCGATCTGTAAGGAAGAGATGCCGGAGGTAACGGAATTCGGCGGCGAGCATAAGGCTGCCTGCTGGCTCCATCACCCGATGGCACCAAAAGTAGAAATGCCAAATCTGGAAGGAGGAGAACTGTAATGGAAAATAACGAAAAAGAAGTGCTTTTTTCCGTTTCCCATCTGAAAAAATATTTTCAGGTCGGAAACCATGCGACCTTAAAGGCCGTGGATGATGTCTCCTTCGAAATTTACAAGGGTGAGACACTTGGAATGGTTGGCGAGTCCGGATGTGGAAAGACGACGTGCGGCCGTACCTGCATCGGCCTGTATGACAAGACCGACGGACAGGTGCTCTACAAGGGAACCGATGTCCATGCATTAAACGGAAAAGAGCGGTTTGCCTTCAAAAAACAGGTGCAGATGGTCTTCCAGGATCCGTATGGATCGCTCGACCCACGTATGACCGTTGCCGACATCATCGGCGAGGGCATCGACATTCACCATCTGGCAAAGAATAAGAAAGAGCGCCAGGAGATGATCTACAAATATCTGGAGCTGGTCGGACTGAACCGCGAGCATGCGAACCGTTTCGTGCACGAGTTTTCCGGCGGACAGCGCCAGCGAATCGGTATCGCGCGTGCGCTTGCCGTGCAGCCGGAGTTCATCGTTCTCGATGAGCCGATCTCCGCACTCGACGTTTCGATTCAGGCGCAGATCGTCAACCTGCTTGTGGACTTACAGAAGAAGATGGGTCTGACCTATCTTTTCGTTGCGCATGATCTGTCGATGGTCAAACATATTTCCGACCGTGTGGCGGTTCTGTATCTGGGAACGCTCGTCGAGCTGACGACATCCGAGGAGCTGTACGCCAACCCGCGCCACCCGTACACACAGGCACTGCTCTCCGCGATTCCGATTCCGGACCCGAAAGTAGAGGCAGAGCGCGACCGCAAAAAAATCCGCCTCGAAGGCGAGGTGCCGAGCCCGATCAACACGAAGCCGGGCTGCAAATTCCAGGGAAGATGCAAGTACGCAAAAGACATCTGCCGACAGCAGATGCCGGAATTAAAAGACGTGGGCAACAATCACTTTGTGGCATGTCATTTCTGTGATGCATTAGAAGAAAATAAGGAATTATAAAACATGGAAAAGATAAAGAACATCTGCCGTGATCTCGGCAAAGCATTTACAATCGGCCTGCTCTCTGGCGGCGCTGCGGCAGCTGTGCTGCTGCTGGGAGGATTCCTCTTTGGGGGATTCACGTTCCGCGCTGCCCTTGAGGCGGCGAAAGACGGCCTGCTGCTGATCGCGGCCCTCGGCATGTTCGTGATCGCCGGAATGCTGATGGTAAAAGGCAAAAACCCGGAGAAATTCACGCAGAAGGAAAAATGGCGCGTCCACTTTGCCGTGCTCGGATATAAGAGTGTGTTCGCAGTTCTCTGCGTTTCCTGGGTGCTGTGGGCGGCAGCGGCGGATTATCTTTTGTATCGGATGTGAAAATAGTTTCTATAAATAAAAAGAGAATTTTGCAGACTGTAAAAATGAGGTCCGGCAAAATTCTCTTTTTTCGTTTAGTCGTTATTCGTCTTCGAGACGGGAGATAACCATCTCCATGGATTTCTGATATTCTTCATCCGAAGAATTGTAGAACAGCATCAGATCGAGGCAGTTGCTCATTTTCTTCAGTGCTTCCGGGATGGAGTAGTCGATCGTTTTCACATATTCATCCCAGTGCTCCAGCTTCCACGTATCGCGCACGGAGTTGCGGTCGATCATGCGCTGGTGGCAGATCTCCGGTTTTGTGACAACCCAGATCACAACAAGCTTTGCCCCATGGTCAGCGAGCTTTTTGGAGAAGTCTTTCAGGAACTTCTCATCATGCACTTCGCGTGTGAATGGTGCGTTGATCAGCACAATATCGTCATACTCGAGTGCTTCCAGTCCGAAATTGACCGTTACTTCATATTCATAATCGCGGATATTCTCCTCGAAGAAATCAGAACTGCGGTTGATTTCCTGTCCGCCCGCTTTGAAAACGCGGTTCGACAGCGGAATGACCGTATCCTTGTCGAGATAAACAACGTGTTTCAGCTCCTTGGCGAGCTGTTTTGAAATGTATGTCTTTCCGCACGCCGGCGGCGAGGTTACGAGGATCATCTTTTTCATCGTTTGTATGTCTTCCTTTCCAGTTGAATAAAAAAAATCACTCCTAGCATTATAGAAAATTTGGGAAAAAATTGCAAGAGAAAAGATGGTTGTGCCGGAGAAAAAATTGTCTTATAATAAAATAAGATTTTTATGCCATCACGGAGAAAATAAATGGAGGAAAGACAATGAGCAGAGCAAATACACGAGTTGTGAAAATCGGCGACCGGGTCATCGGAGGCGGAAATCCGATTCTGATCCAGTCCATGACGAATACCAAAACAGAAGATGTGGAGGCAACCGTAAAGCAGATCCAGGCGCTCACGGAAGCCGGATGTGACATTATCCGATGCGCCGTCCCGACCATGGAGGCAGCCAAGGCGCTGTCCGAGATCAAAAAACAGATCTCGATTCCGCTTGTAGCAGATATTCATTTTGACTATCGATTGGCGATCGCCGCGATCGAAAACGGAGCCGATAAAATCCGCATCAACCCGGGCAACATCGGCAGCCGCGACCGGATCCAGGCGGTTGTAGATGCAGCAAAAGAACGCCAGATTCCGATCCGAGTCGGCGTCAACAGCGGTTCACTCGAAAAAGAGCTGGTGGAAAAATACAACGGCGTAACGGCAGAGGGCCTGGTGGAGAGCGCGCTCGACAAAGTGCGGATCATCGAGGAGATGGGCTATGACAATCTCGTCATCAGCATCAAATCGTCTGATGTGATGATGTGTGCAAAAGCGCATGAGCTGATCACGAACCAGACGGATCATCCGCTTCATGTCGGCATTACGGAGGCAGGAACGCTGTATTCCGGCAACATCAAATCGGCAGTGGGGCTCGGTATTATTTTATATCAGGGCATCGGAGATACGATCCGCGTTTCCCTGACCGGCGATCCGCTCGAGGAAATCAAATCCGCAAAACGGATCTTAAAGACCCTGGGACTTCGAAAAGGCGGCATTGAGGTCGTATCGTGTCCGACCTGCGGACGGACCCAGATTGACCTGATCGGACTGGCAAACCAGGTGGAAACACTGGTGCAGAGCTACGATCTTGATATCAAGGTTGCCGTCATGGGCTGCGTGGTCAACGGACCGGGCGAGGCAAAAGAGGCGGATCTTGGTGTTGCAGGCGGAAAAGGCGTCGGCATTTTAATTAAAAAAGGTGAAATCGTGAAAAAAGTACCGGAGAGCGAGCTGCTGTCCGTCTTAAAGGACGAGCTGGATCACTGGGGCAAGTAGAAAAGAAAGCAGGAATAGGAATGGAAAAACAGTTTCAGGAAGTATTTCCGGATTTGAGAATCGAAGGGGGCATGGCAGAGCTTCTCGATACCGTGGAGGTTTCGCGGGTATCGATCAATAAGAAAAAAGATCTGCTGCGGATCTATGTGGTCAGCCATCAGTGGATTCACAAAAAATATATTTATCAGCTGGAGCGCCAGATCGAGGAGCAGCTCTTTTCCAACGTGCCGCTGCGCGTGAAGATTATTGAGCGGTTCTATCTGTCGCGCCAGTATACGCCGGAAAACTTTCTGGAGGTGTACCGTCCGAGTATCCTGCTCGAGCTGAAAAACCACAGTGTCTTTCTGAATCATCTGTTTTCGACTGCCGAGATTACCTTCCCGGAGACGAACAAAATGCACCTGGTGCTCGTGGATTCCGTTGTGGCAAAGGAGCGCGAGGAGGAGCTGGTCCACATTCTCGAGAAAATCTTCTGTGAGCGGTGCGGCTTCGACCTGATCGTGGAAACCGAGATGAGAAAGCCGGAGGGCGAGAGCCGCGCCATGAGAAATTCCGAGCTCCGCATCCGGGAGGAAGTGCGCCACGTTCTGGCGCATACCCATTACGGTGAGATGCTCGGCGAAAAAGAGCAGAACCGGATGGAAGAGCAGGCGGAAGCAGCAGGCGAACAGCCAAAAGCAGCCGCAGCAGCCAAGGACGGCGAGGCGAAAAAAGAAAAAGCAGCAGACGGCGGAAGGGGAAAAGGTTTTTCCGGCGGCGGACGCGGTTCCTTCAAAAAAGGCAAGGGCAGTTTCGGCCGGAATGCGGACAATCAGCCGCGCAAATCCTCCAATCCGGATGTGCTGTACGGAAGAGATTTCGAGGATGAGAGCGTGGAGATTTTGAAAATCGGCGATGAGATCGGTGATGTTGTCATCCGAGGAAGAGTCCAGAGTGTGGATATGCGCGAGATCCGGAATGAGCGTACGATTTTCATGTTCACGATCACCGACTTTACGGATACCATCGGCGTCAAGATTTTCGTCCAGAACGCGGAAGTGCCGGAATTAAAGGATGCGATCAAAAAAGGCGCGTTCATTAAAGTAAAAGGAAAAACGACGGTTGATGCATTTGACCACGATCTGACGGTTATGTCTGTCTGGGGCATCAAGAAGATCACCGATTTCCGTACCGGCCGTCAGGATACGAGTCCGGTGAAGCGTGTGGAGCTGCACTGCCATACAAAGATGAGCGATATGGACGGTGTCACCGATGCTGCCCGTCTGGTACAGCGTGCCTACGAGTGGGGCCATCCGGCGATTGCAATCACCGACCACGGCGTTGTGCAGTCATTCCCGGAGGCAAACCATGCGATCGAGGCGATTGACGGCGCTTACCGGAAAAAATACCAGGCTGAGCACCCGGATGCGACAAAAGATGAGCTGAAAAAAGTTTCGGCTCCGTTCAAGGTCATCTACGGCATGGAGGCTTATCTCGTCGACGACTTGAAAGATATCGTTGTCAACAGCAAAGGACAGGACATCCACGGAAGCTACGTTGTTTTTGATATCGAGACGACGGGATTTTCCCCGGTTGTCAACAAAATCATTGAGATCGGTGCCGTCCGTGTGGAAAACGGAGCGATTGTCGATAAGTTTTCCACCTTCGTTAACCCGAAAGTCCCGATCCCGTTCCGGATTGAGAACCTGACCGGCATCAACGACAACATGGTTCTTGACGCGCCGGACATCGAAACGGTGCTGCCGAAATTCCTGGAGTTCAGTGAGGGAGCCGTTATGGTTGCCCACAATGCTTCGTTCGATATGAGCTTTATCGAGCACAACTGCGTCCTGCAGGGGATCGAGCGGGAATTTACAACGGCGGACACCGTCGCCATGGCGCGTTTCCTGCTGCCGGGCCTGAACCGTTTCAAGCTGGATACCGTTGCGAAGGCGGTCGGCGTATCGTTGGAAAACCATCACCGTGCGGTGGACGATGCCGGCTGTACGGCGGAAATTTTCGTGAAATTCGTAAAAATGCTGGAGGAGCGCAATATTCTGACTCTGGATGACCTGAATGCGCAGGGAAAAGTATCGGAGGAGGCTGTGCGCAAGCTTCCATCGTACCATGCGATCATTCTGGCAAAGAACGAGACGGGACGTGTCAATCTGTACCGCCTCGTGTCGGAATCCCACCTGAAATACTACAACCGCCGGCCGAAGCTGCCAAAGAGCGTCTACCTGAAATACCAGGACGGTCTGATGATCGGATCTGCCTGCGAGGCGGGCGAACTCTACCAGGCAATCCTGCGCGGTGAACCGGATGCGGCGATTGCGCGTCTCGTGGACTTCTACGATTATCTGGAAATCCAGCCGATCGGCAACAACGCGTTCATGATCAAAAAAGAGGACGTTTCTGCCGTAGAGAGCGAGGAGGATTTAAAGGAGATCAACAGGCGCATCGTCAAACTTGGCGAGCAGTTCCATAAGCCTGTTGTGGCAACGTGCGACGTCCACTTCATGGATCCGCAGGACGAGGTCTACCGCCGCATCATCATGACCGGAAAAGGTTTTGACGACGCGGATGAGCAGGCACCGCTGTTCCTGCGCACCACCGAGGAGATGCTTGAAGAGTTTTCGTATCTCGGAAGTGAGAAAGCGGAGGAGGTCGTCATCACCAATCCGCGCAAAATCTCCGACCTTGTCGAGAAAATCTCCCCGATCCGTGCCGGAAAATTCCCGCCGGTCATCGAGGATTCCGACAAGACACTGCGGAGAATCTGTTACGACCGCGCGCATGAAATCTACGGCGAGGAGCTGCCGGAGATCGTTTCCGCGCGCCTCGAGCGGGAGCTGAACTCCATTATTTCCAACGGATACGCCGTTATGTACATCATCGCACAGAAACTAGTGTGGAAGTCGAACGAGGACGGCTATCTCGTAGGATCGCGTGGTTCCGTCGGTTCCTCGTTCGTTGCGACGATGGCGGGAATCACGGAGGTAAACCCGTTGAGCCCGCATTACTACTGCGAGTCGTGCCATTACAGCGAGTTCGATTCGCCGCGCGTCAAAGAGTACGTCGGCCGTGCCGGATGCGATATGCCGGACGCCGTCTGCCCGAACTGCGGCAAGCCGCTGAAAAAAGCCGGATTTGACATTCCGTTCGAGACGTTCCTTGGATTCAAGGGAAACAAAGAGCCGGATATCGACCTGAACTTCTCCGGTGATTACCAGAGTAAGGCGCACAAATACACAGAGGTTATTTTCGGCGCCGGTCAGACGTTCCGTGCGGGAACCATCGGTACGCTGGCGGATAAAACAGCGTTCGGTTACGTGAAGAACTATTACGAAGAGCGCGGCCAGCACAAACGGAACTGCGAGATCGACCGGATCGTGGAAGGATGCACCGGCATCCGCCGTACCACCGGCCAGCACCCGGGCGGTATCATCGTTCTGCCGTTCGGTGAGGATATCAACTCCTTCACCCCGGTGCAGCATCCGGCGAACGATATGACAACCGACATTATTACGACTCATTTCGATTACCACTCCATTGATGCCAACCTCTTAAAGCTCGACATTCTCGGACACGATGATCCGACCATGATCCGTATGCTCGAGGATATCACGCACCTTGATGCGCAGACGATTCCGCTCGATAACCCGGAGGTCATGTCGCTGTTCAAGAGCACCGAGGCGCTCGGCATCAAGCCGGAGGACATCGGCGGCTGCCCGCTTGGATGTCTTGGCGTGCCGGAGTTCGGTACCGATTTCGTTATTCAGATGCTTCTGGACACGAAGCCGCAGTCGTTCTCCGATCTGATCCGTATCTCAGGTCTGTCGCACGGAACCGACGTATGGCTCGGCAATGCGCAGACCCTGATCGAGGAGGGCAAGGCAACGATTTCCACCGCCATCTGTACCCGGGACGATATCATGATCTACCTGATCGACAAGGGACTCGAAAGTGAGCTTTCCTTTACGATCATGGAGAGCGTGCGAAAAGGAAAGGGATTAAAGCCGGAGTGGGAAGAGGAGATGAAGGCCCACGATGTGCCGGACTGGTACATCTGGTCATGTAAAAAGATCAAGTACATGTTCCCGAAAGCCCACGCGGCGGCGTACGTCATGATGGCGTACCGCATCGCTTACTATAAAATTTTCTATCCGCTGGCGTACTATGCGGCGTACTTCTCCATTCGTGCGTCCGCATTCTCCTACGAGCTCATGTGCATGGGACGCGACCGGCTGGAATATTATATGAAAGATTACGAAAAACGGAAAGACACGCTGACTCAGAAGGAGCAGGCAACCGTCAAGGATATGAAGATTGTCCAGGAAATGTACGCCCGCGGCTTCGATTTCGTGCCGGTGGACCTCTATAAGGCACAGGCGCACCGATTCCAGGTCTACGATGACAAACATCTGATGCCGGCGCTCGACTCGATCGAGGGTCTGGGCGACAAGGCGGCCGACGCCGTTGTCCTTGCGGCACGAAACGGAAAATTCCTCTCGAAAGATGATTTCCGCGACCGCACCAAGGTCAGCAAGACGATTATCGACTTTATGGCGGACCTCGGTGTCTTCGGAGATCTGCCCGAAAGCAACCAGTTTTCGCTGTTCGACTATTAAAAGGAGCGTCCCCTTTCCGTTGCAATCCCGTGCGTCTTGGGGTATAATCAGACGTTGTGGAAAAGAACGAAAACGATTTAGATAAAATAAGGTGAAAAACATTGAGAAGAAGATTGGAACAACTGCTGAACGGCAGATTTGAATATGAGGTTCCCCATCTGCTGCTGTCCGAGACGGAGGTGGCCCTGACGCTGGACGAGGGGCAGAATTTCCGCGGAGAGCTGAATATCGGAGCGGAAGACGGGAGAAGAGTAAAAGGAATTGTGACCACAGATCATCAGAGAATCGTTCTGGCGAAAAATCAGTTCCAGGGAACGGCGAGTACGATTGAGTACGGCGTGGATACCAGCGGATTAAAAGCAGGCGATGAAATCTGTGGAAACATCACCGTCAGCAGCAATCTGGAGGAACGCTGCGTGCGGGTACACGTCTCGATTGCGGGAAAGACAATGAACATTTCCGGACAGGAGATTCATTCCCTGGCAGATTTTGTGCATCTGGCAAGCCATGATTTCGGCGCAGCGTACCGCTTCTTTGTAAAAAAAGAGTTTGCACGTCTTCTTCAGAAAGAGGCACCGGAGCAGATGGCACTTTATCAGGGACTGTCCCACAAGCCGGTGACATTTCAGCATCTGGAGGAATTTCTGGTTGCCCTCGGTCAGAAAGAGCCGGTGATGCTTTCGGCGGAACAGCCGGAGAAAACTGTGCTTACCGTGGACCAGCCACGCAAGGAAACACTGTATCTGTATAAAAATACCTGGGGCTACGTCCGCATGGAAATCGAGGTGCAGGGAGACTTTCTGGAAGTGGAAAAGAAAGTCGTCACTTCAGAAGATTTCATCGGAAGCGTCTACGGTGTGGAATACATTATCCATCAGGAGAAAATCGGAAACGGCCGCCATTACGGCAGAATTACGGTGCGTCAGGGAAAACAGGAGCTTCGCTTTGAACTGGAAGTGACAAACAGCGAAAAGCATGTGACCAGCAGAAAAAATACGGAGCGCGACCGTCAGATAACTGCCATCGCGCGCGGCTATCTCGATCTGGCAGTCCATAAACGCGACTACCGTACCTGGTATCAGGACACCTGGGAGGCCATCGAGCAGTTCGAAAAAGCCGGCGGAGACATGGCGTGGGTGACGCTGGGAAAAGCATGGCTGTACGAGAGCCATGAGGAAACCGGAAAAGCAAGAGAAACGCTTTCTTACGTAAAAGAGCATCAGGAACTGCTGGACACCGCGGAGAAAAAAGGAGCGTACCTGTATCTGGCATGGAAGCTGAAAATGGAAGTGGGCCATACCGGGCTGGTATCACGCCTTGGAACACTGATGCGGCAGGAGAGTGCAAGCTATTTTCTGTTAAAGCTTGCCATTGATGCCGACGATTCCTGGCAGCAGTCGCTGACCCGTCAGCTCTACGCGATGGAACTTTGCTATGAGTGCGGGTGCAAGAGTCCGCTTCTGTATCTGGATGCGGCACAGCTCTATCTCCGCCAGGAGGGACAGCTCCGCCGGATTTCGCCGTTCACCGTTCAGGTGCTGAAATTTGCGCAGAAAGAAGGCATTTTAAGCGGGGAACTGTTAAAACGGGCCGCTTATCTTACAGAGACGATGAAAACGTTCGATGAGAATGTCTATCAGATTCTGACTGCGGGCTATGAGCGTTTTCCATCCGATGAAGTGCTCGAAGCCATCTGCAAACTGGTGATGAAGGGCCGCCCGGTGCGGAAGGAATATTTCCCGTGGTATGCAAAAGCCGTGGAGCGGAACATCCGCATCACGCGCCTGTACGAGTACTATATCGAAACGATGGATGCGTCGTTCGACGAGGTCCTTCCGCAGGTCATCCGGATGTATTTCTCCTACAGCAACACACTGGCAGGCCAGAAGAAAGCGCTGATCTACGCCAACGTGATCAAAAACCGCGAAAAAGACCGCCATACATTCCAGAGCTACCGCCCGGCGATGGAGGTTTTCACGGCAAGACAGATCCAGAAAGGCCGCATGAACCGCGAATACGCCGCACTGTACCGGACTTTTCTGAAAAAACCGGAAGATCCCGACAGCGCAAAAGCGATCGCAAATGTGCTGTTTACCCATCATGTAACGTATGAAAATCCGAAAATCACGCGTGTGATCGTCTGCCATCCGGCGATGGCGGGCGAAACGTCCTATCCGATGACGGAACAGGGTGCTTATATCCGTCTGTACGGCAAAAAAGCGCGGATTCTTCTCGAAGATGAGCAGCGCAGAAGATATGCGGTGACAGAAACCTGCCGCGTAGAGCCATTGTTTACGGATGAAGAGCTTGCCCGTGCCTGCGGCGGTTTTGCCATTGAAAATCCGGGTCTGCTGCTACACCTGTGCGGGGAGCAGGAAGAGGAGATGCAGCTTACCGCAGAAAATCTTGCCTGGTATCAGCAGGCAGCGCGCACGAGCGCATTTTCCAGTGCTTACCGGAAAACAGTGCGTCAGAAACTGCTGGAATACTATCTTGCCCATCCGGATGAGCGTGAGACCGAGGCGGCTGTTGCAGAGCTGGAGGACAGCGCTTACGCAAAGGTGGACCGTATTTCTACGATCGAGCTTCTGGTACGCTACGGCTGTTACAGCCGCGCCTTTGCCCTGACGGATCGGTACGGCTACGAAAAGATCCCGGTGTCGTGTCTCTTCCGTCTGGCGCATGCGATGATTCTGGAAAAAGAGTTTACAGAGGACGAGGAGCTTCTCTATCTGGCATCCTACGTGGTAAAACAGGGCATTTACGATGAAATTGTATTGTGCTATCTGAGAGATTATTTCACCGGTTCTATTGAGGATATGTGCAGTTTATGGGATAAAATCCGCGGCTTCCAGATGGAGAGCGACAAGCTGGAGGAGCGCATTCTGACCTGGTCCGTCTTTGTGCGCAGCCACCCGAAGTGGGAGCAGGAAATGCTGGAGAACTACATCCGACAGAGCGGAAAAGAGCATGTCATTCTGGCATACCTGACGTATCTTGCGATCGGCTATTTTATGGACGGAAAACCGCTTTCGGATCAGATGTTTGACTACTTGGACCGCGCCTGGAAACAGGGCTGGGAGCTGGACGAGATCTGCCATCTTGCGATGCTGAAACATCTTTCCACGAAGCCGCAGCTTTCTGAGGAGGAAGAAAAAGAGGCGCATACCCTGCTTCTGGCGTTTACGAAACAGGGACTCCGCTTTGCCTTCTACAAGGATCTGCCGGAGCACCTGACCGAAGGCTTCCAGATCGGCGACCGCATGTTCATCGAGGAACGCCAGAGAGCGGAGGCAAAGGTGACGATTCATTACCGGACAAAGGCCGAAGAAACATGGAAGAGCGAACCGATGCGCAATATGTATCAGGGTATTTTTGTAAAAGAGTTTCTGCTGTTCTACGGCGAGAAAATGGAGTATTACCTGACCTTTACGAACCGTCAGGGTGAGGGAAAAACAGAGGTGAAAACCGTCTCCATGACCGGCGAACCAAAAGCAGGAAAGACGCGGTACCAGCTTCTGAATCAGATGAAAGCAGCGCGCGCGGCAGGAGATTTGAAAAAAGCAGAAGAAGCATTCCAAAAGTATCTGCAGCAGGAGGCTCTGGTTCGGAACTGTTTTGCACTTGTGGATGAAAAGAAGCAGCAGGAGGATACGACATGGAACAGAAAAATTTGATTTTAGGATTTGATTTTGGAGAGAAATATTCCCAGTTCTGCTGCTATGACAGGGGAACCCATACGGCCGTCTCCATCCCGGTAAAAGAAGGAGAAGAGGCGGTGGAATTTCCGACCGCCATTGCCAAAAAACGGAATGAGGAAACGTGGAAAACAGGACCGGATGCAGAAAAATCTGCTCACGCGGAAAACGGCATCTGGCTGGACAATCTGTACGAGATCTGCATGGGATCCCGCATCTGCCAGATCGAAAACCGGGATTACACGCCGGGAGAAGTCCTTGGCACGTTCCTTCGCGAAGCACTGAAGATGATCGGCATCGAGCGCCCAGACCAGCAGATCCAGGCGATGATGATCACCACGGGCCATCTGACCCGTCCATTTGTGGAAAATGTGCGTGAAGCATACAAGATAATCGGACTTCCGCGCGGCAGAGCCTACCTGCAGGAGCATGACGAGAGCTTTTACTGCCATGTGCTGAACCAGAAGCCGGAGCTCTGGAGCCGTAAAGTCGGTCTGTTTTTCCTGAAAGATGAGGAAGCATCGTTTTCTGAACTTTCCATCAGCCGTAAAACGAAGCCGGCAACTGTGACCGTAAAACGGGGGCCAAAAGCCGCACTTTCGATCGAGCCGATGGAGCGCGACCGCGATTTCTGCCATCTGATGGGAGAAGCGATGGGGAATGAAATTTATTCCAGCGTATTTCTGGTGAGTGAGGAGTTCGACCTTGCCTGGGCCGACAACTCTCTGCGTCAGTTAAAGAAAAACCAGAGAAGAATCTTCGGCGGAACGAACCTGTTTGCGCAGGGCGCCTGCTTTTCCGCGCGCGAAAAAGTGGAGGAGCGCCGCTTAAAGGGCTATCTCTTCCTCGGAAATGACCTCGTGCGCTACAACATCGGCATGGAGATGACGATCAATGGTTCTCCGGCATACTATGCGCTGATTGCAGCCGGTGTGAACTGGTATGAAGCAGAAAAAGAATGTGAGCTGATCCTCGACGGAACGGAGGAGCTGGAATTTGTTGTAAGCTCCATGGAAAGCGGAAAACGAAACCGCTATACCATGAAGCTGGACGGGCTGCCCAAACGGCCGCCGAAGACAACACGGATCCGTCTGCGTCTGGAGTATGATTCTCCGGTTACGTGTCAGATCACCGCAGAGGATTTAGGGTTTGGCGATATGTTCCCGGCAAGCCACAAAATCTGGCACGAGACGATGGGGGAGGTGTAAACGATGAGCGGTTATATTTTATGTCAGGTCAAACGGGCGAAAAATCCGTATTATATTTCCAACATCAGCACAAATATATATTCCATCGAGGAACTGTGCTATTATCTGTACCACAACATCTATCTGCTGGACGAGACCATCATTAACGAGCAGCTGCTGGTGTGGATGAAAGAAGAACTCCACTTAAGAAGACTGTACCAGCGTCTCTACGTCCTTCTGGAGGAGAAAAAGAACATCGGTGAGTTTATCCTGCCGATCTTCAAGGAGATCAATTATCTTTCCCACGATCAGTTCCGTGAGATGAATGAGCGCCTGAAACGGTTCGAGGAGCAGCCGGAGATTGTGCGGAAAAAAATCAAGGGAGACTACCTTGTCGACCACGAAAAATATATCAATGCGATCCAGGTTTACCAGGAAACGCTGAAAGATACCGAGGAAAACGAAACCAACATGGGAAGCCAGTTCACCGGAAGTATTTACAACAACATGGGCTGTGCCTACGCAAGTCTGTTCCAGATGAATGAAGCACTTACGTGCTTTCAGAAAGCAAATGAAGAGCTGCACACGAAAGCATCGTTAAAGAGCTGGCTGTTTGCGGTCTACATGAGCAAAGGACAGGACGCCTATGAGCAGATGTGCACCGAGCGGAAAGTGGATGCCGAGACGAAACGGGAGATGGACCGCCAGATCACCGAGGCAATGCAGGTCGAGCTCCCGCACGATCTGGACGAAGCTCTTACGGCGTGGACACGGGAATATCATAAAAATACCGGACTTTGAACAAAAAGAACAAAAAAATTACTTGACAGCAAAAAAGAATGGGACTATAATACAGCGCATAAGAAAAAAGTAAATACTTCGAAACCGATGAAGTGGAGATAACGTTGGAAGCGCACTCACAGAGAGCCCGGGCAGGTGGAAGCCGGACAGAAAGCGGATCAGCAAATGGACCACGGAGGGTACAGGGAAAAGCGGGAAACCGTCTGAGTATTCTGTAACGTGCAGGCATACGTTAGTTGCCAGGAATATGATCGTATTCTGCAGAGCGTGTGAGCAATCGCAAAACAAGGTGGCACCACGAGTATAAAAATATACCCGCCCTTGGCAAAGAACAAAGTGATTCTTTGCCGGGGGCGGTTTTTTGTATATCAGAAATTGGTTCTGAGGACCAGTGTTGATGACAGCCTTTGCAGACACAAGGAGAGGAGATAACAAGATGAAACAGATGACGTTAGAAGAAATTTCAAAAGCAGCCGCATCGGGAGCTTTTCGGAAAATCCCGGTAAGCAGAGAAATTTATTCGGATATCCGTACACCAGTAGAAACACTGAAAGTCCTGCAGGGCGTCAGCAGCCACTGCTACATGCTCGAAAGCGTGGAGGATAAAAAACAGTGGGGAAGATACACCTTTCTCGGCTACGATCCGTCGCTGGAACTCACCTGTGTCAACGGAAACCTGACAATCACCGCCGATGCGGCAGAGATGAAAAAAGTAGAAGATATTCCGGAAAGCCACGAAGAACAGCTTCCGACCGGACAGATCCGGCTGACCGCAAAGACAGCCCATCCGGGAGCCGTCATCAAAACCCTGATTGAGAAAAATAAAAGTCCGAAGATCGCGACACTGCCGACCTTCACCGGCGGCCTCGTTGGATACTTCTCTTACGATTACATCAAGTACAGCGAGCCGACCTTAAAGCTGGACGCAGAAGATCAGGAACATTTCAAAGATGTCGACCTGATGCTGTTCGATAAGGTCATCGCCTATGATAATTACCGTCAGAAAATCGTACTGATGCTTAATATCGAAACCGAAAATCTCGAAGAAAATTACGAAAAAGCCGTACAGGAACTCGAAAAAATGGAAGAGCTGATCCGCTTCGGAAAACCGGCCGAGACGAAAGCAGGCCACCTGAAATCCGAGTTCCGCCCGCTCTTCGATGAGAAAGCGTACTGTGAGAAAGTTGAGCAGGTCAAACATTATATCCACGAGGGAGACCTCTTCCAGCTCGTTCTCTCAAACCGGCTCGAAGCTGATTTTGAGGGAAGCCTCCTCGATACGTACCGCGTCCTCCGCACGACGAACCCGTCGCCGTACATGTTCTACTTCTCGAGTGATGATGTCGAGATCTCCGGTGCATCCCCGGAAACTCTCGTAAAAGTCGAGGACGGAGAGGTCCGGACCTTCCCGCTTGCCGGAACGCGGCCGAGAGGAAAGAGCTATGAAGAAGACCAGCGGCTGGAAAAAGAACTCCTCGCCGATGAAAAAGAGCGTGCCGAGCACAACATGCTGGTTGATCTGGGAAGAAACGATCTCGGAAAGATCTGTGATTTCGGAACCGTGGAAGTAGAAAAATACATGTCAATCGAACGTTACTCCCACGTCATGCACATCGGTTCCACTGTAAAAGGACAGCTTCGGAAAGACAAGACCGCAGTCGATGCCATCGATTCCGTTCTCCCGGCCGGAACCCTCTCCGGTGCACCAAAGCTCCGTGCCTGCCAGATCATCAACGAGCTGGAAAACAACAAGCGCGGCATTTACGGCGGTGCGATCGGCTATCTGGATTTCACCGGAAATATGGACACCTGCATCGCAATCCGGCTTGCGTTTAAGAAAAACGGAAAAGTGTTCGTCCGCTCCGGTGCCGGCATTGTAGCCGACAGCGTACCGGAAAAAGAGCATCAGGAATGCATCAACAAAGCAAAGGCCGTGATGGTCGCACTTGCGGAGGCAGAAGGAGGAAGCAACTTATGATACTGCTGGTAGATAATTATGACAGTTTTTCCTATAACCTGTATCAGCTCGCCGGTTCGATCAATCCGGACATGAAGGTCATCCGGAACGACGAGATGACGATCGACGAAATCTGCGCACTGGCACCGGCATCCATCATCTTATCTCCCGGACCGGGCCGTCCGGAGCAGGCAGGCCGATGCATGGAGATTGTAGAAGAATTAGGCGGCGAGATCCCGATCCTCGGTGTCTGCCTCGGCCATCAGGCAATCTGTGCCGCGTACGGCGCGACCGTCACCTATGCGAAACAGCTGATGCACGGCAAACAGTCCGAGACAACGCTGGATCTTACCTCGGAATTATTCCAGGGGCTGCCGGAAACCGTTCCGGTTGCAAGATACCATTCCCTCGCAGCTGATGAAGCGACACTGCCGGAAACCTTAAAGGTAACGGCAAGAACTGCAGACGGCGAGGTCATGGCAGTCGAGGACCGTGAGAAAAAGATCTACGGAGTCCAGTTTCATCCGGAATCCATTCTTACCCCGCAGGGCAGACAGATGGTAGAAAACTTCTTAAAAATTACAAGATAGATCACAGGACAGCAAAGAAAGAGAGGAACGGAATATGATTCGGGAAGCGATTGTAAAACTGGTAAATAAAGAGAACTTAACCTACGAGATGGCAGAGGGCGCCATGGATGAAATCATGGGAGGAAAAGCCGATCCGATCCAGATCAGCGCATTTTTAACTGCCATGACGATGAAAGGCGAGACAATCGAAGAGATCACCGCATGTGCCAACGGCATGAGAAAGCACGGTGTTCACATGGAACATGACAAGGATGTTCTGGAAATCGTCGGAACCGGCGGAGATAAATCCAATTCCTTCAACATCTCCACAACAGCATCCCTTGTGATCTCTGCAGGCGGCGTCGCAGTTGCAAAACACGGAAACCGCGCCGCATCGAGCAAATCCGGCGCAGCCGACTGTCTCGAAGCGCTCGGCGTCAAAATCGACCTGGAGCCGGAGAAAAACAAAGAAGTTCTGGAAAAACTTGGAATCTGTTTCCTGTTCGCACAGAAATACCACATGTCCATGAAATACGTGGCACCGGTCCGCAAGATGCTCGGCATCCGGACCATTTTCAACATCCTCGGACCGCTGACCAACCCGGCAGCAGCCACGATGCAGGTGATGGGTGTCTACGAGGAAGCATTTGTCCGCCCGATGGCAGAAGTTCTCTCCAATCTTGGTGTCAAACGCGGCATGGTTGTCTACGGCCAGGACTGCCTCGATGAAATTTCCTTAAGCGCACCGACAAGCGTCTGCGAGATCAAGGACGGAACGTTTGAGGAATACGTCATCACACCGGAAGAGTTCGGCATGACCCGCTGCACCAAAGAAGAGCTGGTCGGCGGAACTCCGCAGGAGAATGCTGAAATTACGAAAGAAATTCTTGCAGGAAAGAAAGGCCCGGCAAGAGACGCTGTTGTCCTAAATGCCGCCGCAGCCCTTCATGTAGCAAAAGAAATCCCGATGCAGGATGCTGTAAAACTGGCAGAGGAGCTGATCGACAGCGGAAAAGCACAGAAAAAACTCGAAGAGTTTGTGTCACTCACCAACAAATTGGCAGAAAAGGAATAAACATATGATACTGGAAACGATTGCAGAAGCCACAAGAAAACGTGTCGCTGCAGAAAAAGAGAAGTGTTCTCTTGCAGAAATGAAAGAAAAGGCAACGGCGATGAACCCGGACACCGGATTCCCGTTTGAACAGGCGCTGAAAAAGCCGGGCATGTCCTTTATCTGCGAGGTAAAAAAAGCCTCCCCGTCGAAGGGCATCATCGCAGAAGATTTCCCCTATCTGGAGATCGCAAAGGAATATGAAGCGGCCGGTGCCTCCGCCATTTCCTGCCTGACCGAGCCGGAATACTTCAAAGGCGATAAGCGTTACTTAAAAAAAATTGCAGAAACCGTATCCATCCCGGTTCTGCGGAAAGATTTTACCGTGGATCCCTATATGATCTACGAGGCAAAGGTGCTCGGAGCCACCGCTGTCCTTCTGATCTGTGCGCTGCTGCCGGAGGAAACCTTAAAAGAATATCTGGAAACAGCGCATTCCCTCGGCCTTTCCGCTCTTGTGGAAGCCCACGATGAGGCGGAGGTTGCACAGGCTATGCGCGCCGGAGCAAGGATCATCGGTGTCAACAACCGCAACTTAAAAGATTTCACGGTCGATATCCACAACAGTGAGCGGCTGCGGGAGCTTGTCCCGGAAAACATTGTTTTCGTATCCGAGAGCGGCATCAAAACGCCGGAGGATGTCGGAAGACTGTATCAGAATAAAACCGATGCCGTTCTGATCGGCGAAACGCTGATGCGGAGCAGCAACAAAAAAGCAGAGCTTGAAAAACTCTCTTCAATGTGTTAAAGTGGTAACGTAAGTGCGCAAAACAAAACAGAGCGCACGGGGAGTCAAACGTTATGGAAGAACAGACCAGAATCAAAATCTGCGGGCTCACACGGCTGGAAGACATCGATGCGGTGAATGAGCTGAAGCCCGAATATGTCGGTTTTGTCTTTGCAAAAAGCCGCAGACAGATTACAAAAGAACATGCCGTGACGCTGCGGCGCTATCTGGATCCCGAAATCCAGGCGGTCGGCGTCTTTGTGAACGAGCTTCCGGCGATTGTCGCAGGATACCTCGAAGAGGGCGTCATCGATCTGGCACAGCTCCACGGAAACGAGAGTGAAGAATATATCCATTCGCTCCGGTTCCGCACCGGCGGGGAACTGATCAAGGCATTTTCCATCAAAACCAGGGAGGACGTCGAAAAGGCGAAAAAAAGCAGCGCCGATTACATCCTTCTCGACCACGGAAAAGGCGGTACCGGCGAATCGTTCGACTGGTCACTGATCAGAAACATGGACCGCCCGTATTTCCTTGCGGGAGGCCTGAACGCCGAAAATGTGGAACAGGCGATTTTACAGACACATCCCTTCGCCGTCGACATCAGCAGCGGTGTCGAGACAGACGGCGTAAAGGACCCGAAAAAAATCACAGAATGCATAAGGAGGATAAGACATGTCTGACGGAAGATTTGGTATTCACGGAGGCCAGTACATACCGGAAACTCTGATGAATGAAATTATCAATCTGGAAAAACAGTACAATTATTATAAAAACGATCCGGAGTTCTGCCAGGAGCTCGATGACCTGCTGAAAAATTACGCGGGCCGCCCGTCCCTTCTCTACTACGCAGAGAAAATGACAAAGGATCTCGGCGGAGCAAAAATTTACCTCAAACGAGAGGATCTGAACCACACCGGAGCCCACAAAATCAACAACGTGCTCGGACAGTGCCTCCTCGCAAAAAGAATGGGAAAAACCCGTGTCATCGCAGAGACCGGAGCCGGCCAGCACGGTGTGGCAACCGCAACGGCAGCAGCGCTGATGGGACTTGAGTGTGAGATCTTCATGGGAAAAGAAGACACCGACCGTCAGGCCCTCAATGTATACCGGATGGAGCTTCTCGGTGCAAAAGTAAATGCCGTTACTAACGGAACTATGACCTTAAAAGATGCCGTCAATGAGGCGATGCGCGAGTGGGTATCACGTGTCGATGACACCCACTACGTTCTCGGTTCCGTTATGGGCCCGCATCCGTTCCCGACCATCGTCCGCGATTTCCAGGCTGTCATCAGCAAAGAGGCAAGAGAGCAGATCCTCGAAAAAGAAGGAAAACTCCCGAAAGCCGTCATGGCATGCGTCGGCGGCGGAAGCAATGCGATGGGTATGTTCTATAACTTCATCAATGACAAAAATGTCCGCCTGATTGGATGCGAGGCAGCAGGACGCGGCGTCAACACCGCAGAGACTGCAGCAACCATTGCAACCGGAACACTCGGCGTCTTCCACGGTATGAAATCCTACTTCTGCCAGGATAAATACGGTCAGATCGCACCGGTTTACTCGATTTCCGCAGGCCTTGACTACCCGGGCATTGGACCGGAGCATGCATATCTGCATGACATCGGCCGCGCCGAATACGTTCCGGTAACGGACGATGAGGCAGTAGAAGCTTTTGAATACCTCGCAAGAACCGAGGGTATCATCTGTGCGATCGAGAGTGCCCATGCGGTAGCCCATGCGATGAAGATCGCAAAAGAATTTGATCCGGAAGACTCCATCATCATCTGCCTGTCCGGACGCGGAGACAAAGACGTAGCAGCCATTGCAAGATACAGAGGGAGGGACCTTCATGAGTAAAGTAACAGAAGCATTTTCAAACGGCAAAGCATTCATTCCGTTTCTGACAGCCGGAGACCCGAACATTGAAAAAACAGAGAATTATATTCTGGAGCTCGAAAAAGCAGGCGCAGACCTGATCGAGATCGGAATCCCGTTTTCCGATCCGATCGCCGAGGGCGTTGTCATCCAGGAGGCAGACCTCCGTTCCTTAAAAGCCGGAACCACCACCGATAAAATTTTCGATATGGTAGCCTCCGTGCGCAGAAAAACAGACATTCCGCTGGTGTTTATGACCTACTTAAACCCGGTGTTCCATTACGGATACGAGCCGTTCTTTACAAAATGCGAGGAAGTCGGCATCAACGGCATCATCATCCCGGATATGCCGTATGAGGAAAAAGGCGAATTAAACGATATTGCGCGCAGCCATCAGGTAGATGTCATTTCCCTGATTGCGCCGACGTCTGAGCAGCGCATCCAGAAAATTGCCGCAGACGCCGAAGGTTTTATCTACCTCGTATCGTCTCTGGGCGTTACCGGTGTCAGAAGCGAGATCAAGACAGACCTCGATTCCATGATCGCCGCAATCCGCAAAGTAACCGATATTCCGGTAGCCGTAGGCTTCGGCATCAACACGACCGATCAGGCGGCCAACATTGCAAAAATTGCGGACGGTGTCATCGTCGGAAGCGCTATCGTCAAAATGATTGCGAAGTACGGCACTCATGCGGAGCAGCACATCTATACGTATGTCCGCATGATGAAGGAAGCTGTCATGACAGCAAATAAATAAAACCCGCGTCATTGCGTGTTTGAAAAAACTGTGTTAAGATGAGAGCGTGTCTGAAACAAAACGTTTTGGACACGCTTTTTCAACGTAAAATACCTGACCGGCTTTCGAAAAAGCCGGATAGAATATGGAGGAAAAACGTGTTAGATGTATGTTTACTGGGAACAGGCGGTATGATGCCTCTGCCAGGCAGACGCCTGACCGCCCTGATGACCCGATACAACGGAAGCAGCCTTCTGATCGACTGCGGCGAGGGAACCCAGGTTGCCATCAAGGAAAAAGGCTGGACCTTTAAGCCGATTGATGCCATCTGCTTCACCCATTACCACGCAGACCACATCAGCGGCCTTCCAGGACTTCTCCTGACGATGGGAAACACTGACCGGAGAGAACCGCTGACCATGATCGGCCCAAAAGGCCTGGAGCGCGTCGTCAATTCACTGCGTGTCATCTGCCCGGAGCTGCCGTTCCCGATTGTATTTCACGAGGTGACAGCGCCGGAGGAAGTGATCGAGATGAACGGCTACAAAATCACAGCCTTCCGCGTGCAGCACAATATCACCTGCTACGGCTATTCACTGGAGATCTCCCGCAAGGGAAAATTCGATGTGGAGCGCGCTAAAGCACAGGAAATTCCGATTAAATGCTGGAATCCGCTGCAGAAAGGCGAGACTGTCACCCTGGATGGAAAGACGTATACGCCAGACATGGTCCTCGGCCCTGCCAGAAAGGGACTGAAGGTGACCTACTGCACCGATACCCGCCCGATTCCGTCGATCTCCGAACATGCGAAAGGCTCCGACCTTTTCATCTGCGAGGGAATGTACGGCGAGCCGGAAAAACAGGCAAAAGCAAAAGAATTTAAGCATATGACCTTCTACGAGGCGGCAAAACTGGCAAAAGATGCCGAGGCTGCCGAAATGTGGCTGACCCACTTTTCCCCGTCGCTCGTCGGCCCGCAGCGGTACATGGATGAGGTACAGAAGATTTTCCCGGCCGCAGAGCTTGGAAAAGACGGAAGATCAGTAGAACTGTTATTTGAAGAGGAAACGAAAAATGAGTGAAAAAGATACCCTGATTCTTGCAATTGAGAGCTCCTGCGATGAAACCGCAGCCTCCGTCGTGAAAAACGGAAGATGTGTGCTGTCTAACATTATTTCATCCCAGATCGCCATCCATACCCTGTATGGCGGTGTTGTGCCGGAAATTGCATCCAGAAAACATATCGAAAAAATCAACCAGGTTGTAGAAGCGGCCTTAAAAGAAGCCGATGTCACTCTGGATGATATTGATGCGATCGGTGTTACGTACGGCCCTGGCCTTGTCGGCGCACTTCTCGTCGGCGTGGCAGAGGCAAAAGCGATCGCCTATGCAAAAAAGAAACCGCTGGTCGGCGTTCACCATATTGAAGGCCACGTCTCGGCGAACTATATCGAACACCCGGATCTGGAGCCGCCGTTCCTGTGTGAAATCATCTCCGGAGGCCATACCCATCTTGTCATTGTAAAAGATTACGGTTCTTTCGAAATCCTCGGAAGAACGAGAGACGACGCAGCCGGAGAAGCCTTCGACAAGGTAGCCCGTGCCATCGGACTCGGCTATCCGGGCGGACCGAAGATCGACAAGCTGGCAAAAGAAGGAAACCCGCACGCCATCGACTTCCCGCGTGCCCACATGGAGGATGCGCCGTATGACTTCAGCTTCAGCGGCGTAAAATCTGCCGTTTTAAACCATCTGAACAAATGCCGGATGACAGGCGAACCAATTGTCGAAGCAGACATCGCTGCGTCCTTCCAGCAGGCCGTTGTGGACGTTCTGGTGGATAATGCCATCCGTGCGGCCAAAGATTACCATATGGACCGTCTGGCGATCGCCGGCGGCGTTGCATCGAACGGGGCACTCCGCGCGGCGATGGAAGCAGCATGTGAAAAAGAGGGCATCCGCTTTTACCGTCCGTCCCCGATCTTCTGTACCGACAATGCGGCCATGATCGGTGTGGCAGCTTACTACGAGTACCGGAAGGGAACCCGCCACGGCTGGGACCTGAATGCCGTACCGAACCTGAAGCTTGGAGAACGATAAGAAAAAGAAACTTCCGCAGCAGAACGGAGAAGAGAGATCTGCTGCGGAGTTTTTGTATTTGTAGAAAACGGAGGAAAAGATGAACGAGAAGAAAGAAAAATACACTGCGGTTGTCCTGGCAGCCGGAAAGGGAACCCGGATGGGCGGAAGCGTAGCAAAACAGTTTCTGGAAATCGGAGGAAAACCAGTCGTGGTTTACGCGCTGGAGGTTTTTGAACATTCGCCGGAGATTGACCAGATCATTCTTGTGACAGGTGCGGATAAAATAGAATACTGTCAGAAAGAGATTATCGAAAAATATGGAATTAAGAAAACTGTTTCCGTATGCGCAGGCGGAAGGGAACGGTATGAATCTGTCTGGAAAGCATTGCAGACGCTGAAAAGCCTGGAAAGCGAACAGGAGCAGAAGACCGATTACGTTCTGATTCACGATGGCGCCCGCCCGTTTTTAAACCAGGAAATGCTGGAACGTCTCTGCGCATGTGTAAAAGAAGAAAAAGCCTGTGTCCTTGGCATGCCGGTCAAGGATACCATCAAGCTTACCGATGAAAACGGAAAAATCAGGGAAAGCCCGCGAAGAGATCTCGTATGGCAGGCACAGACCCCGCAGGCCTTTGCAGCAGAGCTTCTGTTTCCGGCATTCGAAAAACTGATGCAGCATTCCACAGAAGGAATCACCGACGATGCCATGGTTGTGGAGCAGGAGATGGGAATCGCATCAGTGATGGTAAAAGGCGGCTATGAAAATATAAAAATCACAACACCGGAGGATCTGCTTGTTGCAGAGAGCTTTCTGGCAGAAAAATAGAAAAAAGCAAAATACAGAAAGCAAACTATAAATAGATAAAAACAAATGTGTGAATTGCAAAACGGGGAAAAACAGCGAAAACGAAAAAGAAATTGAAAAAAATGTAAAAAAATTCAAAAAAGTGGTTGACATTCTGAAACACTGCTGATATAATAACGAATGTCGCTGAGCGAGAGAGATAAAAACGCAAAGCTGACAAGCCAAAAACTGAGATGATTTCGGGAGTTACCGAGATTTGAATTCACACACGGAGAGGTATCGAAGCGGTCATAACGAGGCGGTCTTGAAAACCGTTTGTCCGAAAGGGCGCGTGGGTTCGAATCCCACCCTCTCCGCTCAAAACTCAGTTAATTGGATATCTGATTATGAATCAGGCAAACTATGGAGAAGTACCCAAGCTGGCTGAAGGGGCTCCCCTGGAAAGGGAGTAGGTCGTTAATAGCGGCGCGAGGGTTCAAATCCCTCCTTCTCCGCTCGACTTTGAAAAAAAGTTGAAAAAAGTTCTTGACAAATGCAAATGAGTTTGATAAAATAAACGAGTTGCTGATCGAGAGAACAGCAAAGATCCTTGATAATTAAACAATGAAACACATCCTCGAAAGTTCTGAATAAGTAATTCAAAACGATCGAAAGATCCTTTAAAACAGTAAAAGGGATAAATTAGCTAGTATGTTGATTTTGAACTTGGAACAAACATTTTATCAGAGAGTTTGATCCTGGCTCAGGATGAACGCTGGCGGCGTGCTTA
>ENA-UOJR01001023-UOJR01001023.1-human-gut-metagenome-genome-assembly--contig:-C115P-NODE-1023-length-28471-cov-5.137352_pt1 | contig 28471 bp, 26 predicted proteins | sample MGYA00242354_ERZ723901 | MGnify/ENA metagenome assembly ERZ723901
AAGCGTTCCTTTCGTTCCTGCAGCCCTATTCCAAAACTGCTTCTTAAAAAATCTGTTCATTAAAGCGGTGTTTTTGAGGATCTTCGTACAGATCCATAAAGTCATCCCCCAGAAAAACCTTTTCCTTTGCAAAATGAATCGAATCCGGCACGGTATACACGGAAACTACCTGGTCGAATTCCAGTCCCTCGATGAAATTCAGGATTTCCATCGGGAACTTTCCATCCAGCACAATATCGTCCGGGAACAGCTTATGATAGTCTAAAACATCTCTGGGATGCGGTTTTAAAATCACCTGCGCATCCTTTCCGTATTTTGCAACAATATCCCGGAAAATCTGCTCGCGCACCGGCAGCTCGCATAATGGCTCCGTCAGCACCAGCACCTTGTGCTCATGATGCGCGCCGGTCGTAAGCTGCGTCATCAGCGTATCCAGATCCTCCATAAAAATCCGCAGAATCGTATTTTTGTCGTCCTGCGTCAGCCTGCGCACCATCGCTTCCCGCGGCTGTTCGATATATTTGGAGCAGGGATATTTCAGGATTGACGTATTGTTGACCTCCATATCCACGCAATATTTACTGTATCCGTTCTGGATAAAAATCAGGTTATGCGCCGCAAGAAAGGCTTTCAGTCCGAAATGCCCTCGGTTGTCATAGCGCGCGGTATCGTAATAGCAGATACAATCCAGACCGTCCTCCACCGCATGATAGCGGATTTTCTTATAATTCAGATAATATCCGATCGGATCGGAATCGCAGAACACATAGATGTCCTGATACTTTTTAAAATCCACCGGCACATAGGGCTGCTGCAGCTTTCCGTATAATTTCGTAAAAATCATTCTGGAAAACAGGTTAAACACCAGATTTCCATGATCCTCATGATAGCGTGCCAGCTGCGGGAACGCATGCTCTTCCTTTTCCTCGAACATAAAAACAGCTTCAAACAGGCCGCTTTTTTCTGCACGCTCCTTCAGGCTGCCAAAGTCGTTCGACATCGTGCTCAGCACCAGATCCGCCTTTCCGCGCATTGCCCTTGGAAGCGTCAGCTCCTTTAAACAGGCAACATATACATGATAATAAGTATGGCAGACATAAATCCGCTCTTTTGGCTTTCTCTTTTTCATTTTCGTTTTTCTCCGGCAATTTCTGGTAAACCTGATGAAATCATCCCAGTTAAACCAGTTGACTCCATTGCATAGTCGTTATATTCTACCATACTTTTGTCTGCTATTGCAAGACAATGCGCTTCAAAGCGGCGGAATGCATCTTCTCCGGTGTGCTGGGAATCCCGCGTGAACTGTGCTTGAATAATATTCCCCGGATTGTTATACTACTTACGACGCGATGTCTGCGGCGATTTTTTTTCCCCGGACACTGCACAATCCGATTTTTGACAGGAAACAGGAGGTTTTGCCATGTCAGCACTTGCCATTATTACAGCGCGCGGAGGCAGCAAGCGGATTCCGCGTAAAAATATCCGTCCGTTTCTCGGAAAACCGATTCTTTTATATTCCATCGAGGCCGCTTTGCAGGCGGGCATTTTTGACGAGGTGATGGTTTCTACAGATGATCCCGAAATCGCCGAACTTGCAAAAGGTGCCGGGGCGTCCGTCCCGTTTCTTCGAAGCGCCCAGACCGCAAACGATTACGCCTCTACCGACGACGTCATCCGCGAGGTACTCGAATGCTACAGGGCTGCCGGCAGGGAGTTTGACACGTTCTGCTGTATCTACCCCACCGCGCCGTTTATTACCCCCAAAAAACTCAGCACCGCGATGGAGCTTTTAAAGGACGCCGAGTCCGTCATGCCGGTAACGACTTTTCCGTATCCGGTTCTGCGCAGCCTCGCCGTAGATGAAAACGGTCACATCGGCTACAAATGGCCCCAGTACGCGACTGCGCGCAGCCAGGATCTCGAAACACTTTACCACGACTGCGGACAGTTCTATGCCTGCCGGACGGAAGCTTTTTTCCGGGAAGGAACGACAGATACTCCCGGCATGGTTCCCCTGCTTTTACCCGAACTGGAGGTTCAGGATATCGACACCGAAGAGGACTGGGCAATTGCAGAAGTCAAATATCAGAAAATGATGGAGAAAGAGTAACAATATGAATCAGGAAATTTATCTGGGCGGGCGCAGAATCGCCGCAGACGCCCCTGTCTTTATCGTTGCGGAAATGTCTGCGAACCATTTGCAGGACTACGACCGTGCGATTAAAATCATCCACGCCGCAAAGGAAGCCGGCGCGGACGCGATCAAGCTGCAGACCTACACTGCCGACACCATGACCGTCGACAGCGACGCGGACTGCTTTATCAACAAAGGCGGTCTCTGGGACGGCATCAAAGAATACGACCTTTACAAGCAGGCTTATACGCCGTGGGAATGGCATGCCGGTCTGATGGAGGAGGCAAAAAAATGCGGACTGCTCTGCTTTTCCTCCCCCTTTGACGCAACCGCCGTCGATTTTCTCGAAGAGCTCGACGCTCCCGCTTATAAAATTGCATCTTATGAGATAAATGATATTCCGTTAATCCGTCGGGTGGCGAAGCTCCACAAGCCCGTCATCTTTGCCACCGGCATCGCACATCTCGAGGACATCGAGCGCGCCATGAATATCTGCCGTGAAGAGGGCAATGAGGACGTAATTTTGTTAAAATGCGTTTCCGCTTACCCGACGCCCTACGAGGACGTCAATCTGCGCATGATTCCGACGCTGTCTCAGACCTTTGGCTGCCTGACCGGCCTCTCCGACCACACGATGGGCGGGGCTGTCGCTGCAGGCGCCGTTTCCCTCGGCGCGCGGATGGTGGAAAAGCACCTGACCTTAAAACGCAGCGACGGCGGTCCGGATGGCGCATTTTCCATGGAGCCCCAGGAATTTAAGGAAATGGTTTCGCAGATCCGTATTCTGGAAAAGGCACTCGGCTCTTCCGAATACCGCCTTACCCCCAAGCAGGAAAAAGAACGGGCAGGCTCCCGTTCCATCTTCGTCGCGCAGGACATGGCAGAGGGCGAAGTTTTCACAGAGCAGAATATCCGCTGCATCCGCCCCGGCATCGGACTGCACACAATGTATTATGAGGAAATTCTCGGCAGGAAGGCTTCCTGTCCGATCGGAAAGGGGACGCCGCTGTCATGGAATCTCATCCGTTAGTCTATATCCGCACAGACGGAAATGAAACAATTGCGACCGGACATCTGATGCGCTGTCTGTCCATCGCCCGTGCCCTGAAGAAACGGGGTGCAGCGGTGGCTTTTCTCGTCTCCGATGATACCTCGGCTTCCATTTTGCAAAAAATGTATTCTCCTGACGAAATCGCTGACCACAGCTTTCCGATCCTGGAGCTGCGCACAGATTACAGAAGCCTTGATCGGGAAATCCAGACCATGCAGGGAATCCTTTCTTCCCACAACGTTGCCTGCCTGCTGGTGGATTCTTATTTTGCAACACCGGAATATCTCGATATCCTGCGCCAGATCTGCAAAGTTGCCTATCTGGACGATCTGCAGGCATTCGACTGCCCGGCTTCCCTCGTGATCAACTATGATTTCTGTGTTGATGAAAGTTTTTACACCAAAGCGGACTGTGTTCTGACCGGATGCGCCTACACTCCCCTCCGGGAGCAGTTTGCAGATCAGCCCTACCATCTCTGGGAGCAGGTAAAAGACCTCTTTCTTTCCACCGGCGGCACCGATCCCTTCCATATCGCAGGCAGTATGTTAAAACGTCTCTGCGCATCGGACGACTGGAAGGATGTTTCCTTCCACGTCCTGACAGGTCCCATGCATGTCCACCGCGCAGAGCTTGCCGTCATGGCTGGAAAAGACAGCCGCATTGTCCTGCATGAACAGGTTTCCGATATGGCTGCACTCATGTCTACCTGCGATCTCGCATTTTCCGCAGGCGGCACGACGCTTTATGAACTCTGTGCCGTCGGCGTCCCGTCTGTAAGCTTCAGTATGGCGGATAATCAGATTCCCGGTGTCAAAGCCTTTGACGACGCAGGTCTGATTCCATGGGCAGGAGACATCCGCGACAACGAAGCCTTCTACGATGACGCAGTGGAAAAGCTGACTTCGCTTCTGAAAAATCCGGACGCCCGAAAACAACAGTCCGACCGAATGCGTATGGCGATCGATGGTGCCGGCGCACGCCGCATCGCGGACGCAATACTGGCAAAATGAGTGTGCGACGGGCCGATCGCGCATCCTAAGCGGAGCGTTTTTATTTCATAGGACGCATTTTCCTATGAAACAAAAAAGAGAGCCGGGAGGCTCTCTTTTTTTGCGCTACTTCTGAATTTCCGAAAGGAAATTTAGAAGGTTCGTTTTTCCTATATTCCGCCACACAGCTCCATATCATTTTTTCCCGAAATGCTTTTTTCGAAAATTACGCCATGTCCAGAGTGCTTTATAGTACAATACAAACGCTGCTGTGGAGCGCTGCTGCATGGCAATCATTTTTTTCTGCTCTGCATTGACGCGTTCCTGATAATACGGATTGTCCGCAAAATCCGGGAACGCTTCTTTTAATTCGTTTCCCATCTTCCGGATAAAAGAAAGCGATTTATGACCCTTTCCGACCATATAGGAAAACAACGTATTGACATAAAACAGCATCGTGTATTCAAAGCAGATTTCCGGTCGGTAGGTTTCAAGATAACCGAATTTCTTCGCATTTTCCAAAATGCCCCGTCCAGCCGCCATCCGGTCTTCACAGCGCTCCCTGCTGATGGTATGCACCGTGGACGCTTCATGCTGGTAATAAAAATACATGACCTCCGGGATATATTCATAATGATGTGCCTGTAAAAGCACCGCGTCGCTGATCGCATTATCCTCGTAAAAAATGTGCTCCGGAAAGCGGATGCCGCTGTCCATGAAAATTTCCCGGCGATAGACCTTTACAACAAGGCTTCCGCTGTCTAAAATCAATGACTGACACTGTTTATTGCCAAGCACACCGCTCTGCTCTGCTTTGCCGTTTTCCACACGTTTGCCGATTTTCATGCTGTGTTCATCCGTCAGGCAGTAATCACAGCCCACCATATCTGCACCGGTTTCCTCTGCACGCCCGATCAGCTTTTCGTACATCGTGGGCAAAATCCAGTCGTCGCTGTCAATAAATCCGATCCACTCGCCTTTTGCAAGGGACAACCCGATATTTTTCGCGCCGCCCTGTCGCTTGTTGACTTCCGAATGCACAGCTTTGAATTTACCGGGGTACTTTTTTTCATATTCCTGCAGAATCGAAAAGGATTCGTCCGTAGAAGCATCATCCACCGTGATGACCTCGTAATCCGAAATCGTCTGCGCCGCCAGCGAATCCAGGCAGTAATTCAGTTTTCCGTCCGATGCCATGTTATAAACCGGCACAATGATACTCAGCTTCATATCGTTTTCTCCGTTCTGTGCGCACTTTATTATTTGGTTCCCTCTACGCAAATCCAGTCCTCGCCGTCCTTTGTGTGAATCTTTGTCTCTGCAAATCCGGCTTCCCGAAACAGGTTCTTAAACTGTTCCCGAGTCGGGTTAAACAGGTGGAATTTGCGGATATTATCTTTTACCTCTCTGGGCAGTCCGGGCTTTTCATAAATGTCTGCAACCAGTAAAAAGGTTCCGCCGGTCTTTAATACTCTGCGCACCTCTTTTAGGTTTTCCTGCGGGTTCGGCCAGAAATAAAAGCTTTCCACGGTCACGATTTTGTCAAAGGTTTCTGCCTCGAAGGGAAGCTTTTCCACCGATCCTTCCAGAATTTCCATCTTGCCTGCCGCAACCGATTCTGTATTCGTCGCGCGGGATGTTTCCACCGATACCGGCGAATAATCAATTCCCGTCAAATGTCCGTCCGTCACATGCTCCGCCATCCGGGACAGCGCAGCTCCGCCGCCGCAGCCGATATCCAGAATGTTGTCGTTTCCCTGAATCTCCCAAAGGGAAAGCGCCCAGCCGGTCACATTGTGATGGCTCTCATTCATGCGCTCCAGCATTTTTTTGCCATCCTCGCCCTCCGGCTTTCTCGGATTTCCGGACTCGGTAATTTCCGCCTGAGCGCGCTCTGCTTCTGTGAAATGTCTTTCTTCGAAATCATTTTCTTCCATTCCGCGGCCGTCCAGACGACAGCTTGCCAGCACTTCCTCTACCCACTGTTCCGGGTAGCATGCCAAAAGCTCTTCATGCTGCATCGCATGGTACCGGATATCCGGATCCACAAAATGTCTTCTGTAGCGGTTTTCGTATTCCTCCCCCATCTTCACGGCATAAAAACAGTGAATTTTCGTTCCGGGCACATAAATATCATCTTCCAGCGGCGTCACCATATCGGAAAAGAACTGGTTGAAAATGCTCGTATTGGACACAAATGCCATGGAAGGCAGCTCCTGCGTGGCGGCACTGCACCCGAACAGCTGCAGCATTGCCTGCGCATACTCGGCACCGGCTTTTTCTTCCATTTTCTTTTTTGCCCAGACTGGAAGCTTTCCGCTGCGAAGCATTTTTCCAAGAAGAGGCGTCATAGCTTTCGCCATCGCCCAGGTTCCAAAGCTGCTGCCCTGATCCAGATCGGAGCTTCCGAGTATTCCGTGCCGGATATGGATTTTTTTGCGCTGCACCATAAGTCCCACAAAGGAGCCGCCCAAAGAACAGCCATATGCCGCAAAGAGCTGACCGCCGAGATTTTTCTGGATATAGTTTTCCAGCTTTGCCGTCTCGATCAACATGTTCGGAAAGGTCGAATCCTCCGTCTCGTCGAACCCGTCATAGGACGCGCAGAGCACATAAAAGTGCTCCTGCAGCAGAGGGATCACATGTCCGAAGTTCCGTTTCCAGTGACAGCATGTCCCCGGCAGCAGTAAAATTGCCGGCTTTGTTTCCTCACCAAAAGAATAGATTTTCATTTCCTTTTCATCTCCCATAGGCCCATTGCAGCGCACAGATATCGCTGCCGTCTGTATACTTAGCCTTATCTAACTTTGATCTTCATTATATTCCCGGGACTTTTCAATTTCAACAGGCGCATGTATAATATTTTCACCACTAACACTTAGAGATACGCCTATGCAAACATTATACCCCGATTATTATGCGCAGTTTCGCTGTACAGCGGACAAATGTCCTATCACCTGCTGCCAGGAATGGAAAATTTCTGTCGATGACGATACGCTGAAGCGCTGGGCAGCCTTAAATCCGCCTGTGGATTCGAAACTCTTTACCTACGTTCAGGACGGTCAGCGCGTGATCGCTTTAAACAGCCGCCATGTCTGTCCGTTTCTCGAAAAAAACAAGCTCTGCCGTCTTGTCCTCGAGCACGGAGAGGATGCGGTTTCCGAAACGTGTCAGATTTTCCCCCGCGAAACCCATTCCTTTGCCGACCATGAAGAGGCTTCGCTCATGCCCTGCTGTCCCGCGGTGATCGACCTCTGGGCAGCGCAGGATGCCGCACCGCTTACTTTTCCGCGTCCGGATATTGACAGCATACCATTTTTCATCCGTTCTGCAGTCATCGACGCCATTTTGCAGCAGACCGACCGGCTGCCGGAGCAGATTCTTTCCGCCTGTTTTTATATGATACAGGAAATCCACCGAAAAAAAAAGCCGACAAAAGACTTTGTTTCAGATTGTTTTTCTGAAAAAAGCTTTTGTCAGCTTTATGATGCCATGGACGACCTCTCGCCGGACTGCATCGACTCTATTTTGGAGTGCAACGAACTTTTATTAGATCTTTCTGTCAACTATCAGAAAGAGCAGCTCTATCAGGAATGGCTTACCCCACTCACACAGCAGGCGGAAACATTGTCGGAATTGCTCACGGAACCGGAAGACGAAACCTCCGATCCCTCCAAACCATACGAGGAGATCGCCAGCCGCGCCGGCATCGCACTTTCCAACCTTCTGGCACATTTACAGACAGAAGAAGAGCTCCCGGCGAAATGGCAGGCATTCCGTACTGCCTTCGCGCAATACGAGCCTCTGATGCGCAGCTACCTTGCAAACGAGGTCTATTCCGAGCTGCTTTCCTTTGAGGACACCACAAAGCATATGCTCGTGCGCCTGCAGTGGCTGATGCTGCAGTATGCCGCGCTGCGCCAGAGCCTGTTCCTCATCTGGCAGGACAGCCCGGAAACATTTTTCTATGAAAAAGTGCGGGAAGCGCTGGTCATTATCAACCGTATGACCGGCTATGACGAAGAAGATATTTATGAATATCTGGAAAACAGCTTCGAATCCCTGCTCTGGGACTGGGGCTATTTTGCGCTGCTCACGGGGTTTTAGAACCTGCCGGATGGCAAACGGCAGCACCGCCGGTACAATAGAATCCTGCAACGCAGGATCCTCCGCCTGCGGCTGGTCGCATTAGCGACATTATTCCATTCCGCCGCCGGGCAGATGTCCCGGACGGCGCTTCTTTTTGCTCATTTCTTTTATTCATGACAATAGAATGCTCGCAGAGCGTGCATTCTATTGTTTTTCGCAGAACAGCTCGATTTCTTCTCCCACCGGTCCGATGATAAATGCGATCCGTGCCGGAAGGGATGGCTTCGACATGATTTCGATATCGACCGGCTCCATCGTCACAGCATAGCCTGCCTTGCGCGCAGCCTCTACGATGCTGTCCACATCGTCTGTCGCCAGTGCGAAATGGCGGATTGCACCCTGCGGCAGATCTTCCTCCGCGTTCGGGAAAATTTCAATCAGGCTCGTTCCCGCACCGTACATCAGTCCCTCAACGTTCGGCTCACCCCAACTTCTGACAAGCGGAAGCCCCAAAAGCTCCCCATAGAACTTCTGAACCTTTTCCAGCTCCTCCGGTCTGCATTTCACACATACATGATGAACACCTGTAATCATTTCGTTTCCTCTCTTTCTGCCGCATATCCAGCGACTTATCCTTTTTAATTCCTGCTGCGGCATCCACCAGTCCAGCATTTTCTTCCCATGTCTGCCGCTTCGCGCAGGTGCTTTACCCCTGCTGCCCCAAAATAATCCGGATCAGCTCTTTTTCCAGCATCAGCGTCCGGTTCCAGGGATTCAAAATGATCCCTTCCACGCCGTCTGCCTGCAGCGCGGTTGCAAACAGCTGTCCCATATCCGCCAAAAACGTCGATTTCACGCGGTCGCTGCCGCGCAGTTCTTCCTCAAATCCGGTAAACGCAGCCCACCACAGTTTGCCATCCGACGTTTTGACGGTCTGCAGTAAAAGCTGTCCGCCGCCAGCCGGAGGCTCCACTGCAACGATAAGCTGTCCGTTTTCTTTCATTCGGCGGCGCACCACCGTCAGCGCATGTGCCAGCATTTCCTGCGTCGGCTCCTGCTGCAGCCCGGCGATGGCTTCCTCTATTTTTTCATTTCCCCGCAGCCCCTCGTCCCGCAGTTCGGTGTCTTTTTCTTCCATAATCATCTCCATCCCCTCACTCTGCACGCACCGCCCAGCGCATTTTCGTCGAACGCGCGCGTCCGTTCTGTGCACATTCCTGCGCAGAAGGGCGGATGACATCTTTGGCATAATCAGAATAGATGCCCTCCCGATAGCCCTCTTTCAGTGCCTGCTTCACGAGCCTGTCCTCGCCGGAATGAAACGTCAGGATTGCAACGCGCCCGCCCGGTTTCAATGCGCCCGGCAGCTTTTCCATGAACTCGTAAAGCACTTCAAACTCGTGATTGACGTCAATGCGCAGCGCCTGAAACGTCCGCTGACAGGTCTTTTTGACCGTCTCCTGTTTTTCCTTTTCCGGCAAAAAATCCAGCGCCTTTTCGATCACCCCGCGCAGCTTTGTCGTCGTGTCAATCCGGTTGCCGCGACGGATTTCTTCTGTGATTGCCTTTGCAAGTTCCTCGCAATATGGCTCGTCCGAATTTTCATACAGCATACCGGCAAGCTCTTCTCGCGATATCGTATCCAGCCGTTCTGCCGCGCTGATGCCCTTTTCCTGATTCAATCGCAGATCCAGAGGACCATCCACTTTGAAGGAAAAACCGCGCTTCGGATTGTCGATCTGCATCGAAGACACTCCCAGGTCCGCCAGGATGAAATCAAATCCGCCGACCTCCTTCGCGATCTCGTCGATCGTGCAGAAATTCTGCAGCCGGATGGAAAGAATATCCTCCCCATAGCCCAGCTCCTCCAGACGCTTTTTCGTCTTGGCGGATTCCTCCGGGTCTACGTCTGTCGCATACATGTGCCCCTCACCATGCAAACATTCCAGCATCGCTTTTGTGTGTCCGCCGTAGCCCAGCGTCGCGTCAAAGCCGGTTTCCCCGGGATGAATCTGCAAAAAATCCAGAATTTCCTTCACCATAATCGAAATGTGCATCCCGGCAGGCGTATTTCCCTTACGGATCACATGCTGCACTGTATCCTGATATTTTTCCGGCTGCAGCTCCTTATATTTTTCCTCGAATTTCTTCGGGTATTTTCCTTTATATCGAACGCGGCGCTTATGCTGCTGCGCCTGATTTTCCTGTTCCAAATGCATCCTCCTATTCCCTGCTAAGTTCATCCATTGCCCCTTCTATCTCAAGCTCCCCAAGCAGCACAAAAAGAACCTCTGCCTGTCAGGACATTTCAAATTTTAGCCGTTTTTTTTCCAAAAAACAAGCGCTTTTCCTGTCGATCACCCATAGAAAATGACAGCCCATCCCCGTCACACTTAAGAGCTGTAGTCTGCACACGCCAATCCTATCCATTCCATAAAAAACTTGTACAAATCCTGTATTTTATGTCATAATGGTGCAAAAGACTTTCCCGTTTCAGTCCGGTAACGCATTCAAGTGAAGCTTCCTGCCCATTCCGGATCAATGGGAAGAAATGAGGGTTTTATGTTAGAAAGTATCATCAAAATCAATCAGACGGTCAACGGATTTATCTGGGGCGTCCCCGCAATGATCTGCATCATCGGCGTAGGACTTCTGCTTTCTGTCCGTACCCGTTTCATTCAGGTGCGCAAATTCGGCGCTGCCCTGAAAAACACGATCGGTAAAATTTTTGACAAAACACAGGCAAAGGACGGCTCCATGAGCCCGTTCCAGGCGGTCTGTACCGCGCTTGCAGGCACGGTCGGTACCGGCAACATCGCAGGCGTTGCGGGCGCAATTGCCCTCGGCGGTCCTGGCGCAATTTTCTGGATGTGGTGCTCTGCTTTTCTCGGCATGTGCACCAAATTTTCCGAGGTTACGCTCGCAATCCATTTCCGGGAAAAGAACGCAAATGGCGAATATGTTGGCGGTCCAATGTACTATATTAAAAATGGTCTGTCCAAAAAATGGCATTTTTTAGCGGTTCTTTATGCCCTGTTCGGCGTCCTGACTGTGTTCGGCACAGGAAACGCCACCCAGGTTAATACCATTGTTTCTTCTATTCATTCTGCACTGCACAACCTGCATATCATCGACGGCACTGTAGATGAACGTGCCAATCTGATCTTCGGTATTTTCATTGCCGCTTTCGTTGCCATGGTGTTGCTTGGCGGAATCCAGCGGATCGGTCAGGTTTCGGAAAAGCTCGTTCCGTTTATGGCAGCTTTATATGTAATCCTTGCAATCGGCGTTGTTATTTTACATATCAGCCGCGTTCCTGCAGTGTTTGCCATGATTTTTAAAAGTGCATTTACCCCTCAGGCAGCCACCGGCGGCATCATCGGAAGCATGTTTTTAAGCATGAAAAAAGGCGTCTCCCGCGGTATTTTTTCCAATGAAGCCGGCCTTGGTACCGGTTCCATCGCCCACGCCTGTGCAGATACGAACAATGCTGTCCATCAGGGCATGTTCGGTATTTTTGAGGTATTCATGGATACGATCGTGATCTGTACACTTACCGGTCTTGTCATTCTGCTCGGTGCGCCCAACATCGTCTATGGTCAGGCAGCCGGCGCAGAGCTGACAATTTCCGGCTTTACTGCAACCTATGGGGGCTGGGTTTCTATCTTCACCGCAGTTGCCATGTGCTGCTTCGCATTCAGCACAATCATCGGCTGGGGCTTATACGGTTCCCGCTGTATCGAATTTTTAGGCGGAGAAAAGCTCGTCCGTCCCTTCCTTGTAGCCTATTCCTTTGTATCGATCATCGGTGCAACAATCAACCTTGGTCTGCTTTGGGATATTGCAGATACCTTCAACGGTCTGATGGCGATTCCCAACCTGATCGCCCTGCTTATTCTCTCCGGGCAGGTCAAGAAGCTTGCGATCGATGTCGATCAGGCGGAAAAAAGCGGCACGCTGTAAAACAACTGCACCGGCATACAATAGAATGTATGCTCCGCGAACATTCTATTGACATGAACAACAGGGCTGACTGCCAAAGGTCAGCCCTGTTGTTATGTCACTCTTCCCTGTTCTCCATCTCGCCAAGAAATTTCTTCACCGCTGCAGTCACCTGATCAAGATGTTCATCGTAGCAGTGTGTGTCTCCGGGAATCTGTACCAGCTTTGCATTTTTATATTTTTTCGCTGCATCAATGGAATATTCTATAGGAACTGCCTCATCTGCGTCTCCATGAATCAAAAGCACCGGCTTTTCATATTTGCGGATCGCCTCGTCTACATCCAGAAGCTGTGCTGTGCGGAGATAATTGCCGCTCAGATGCCGGTCCCCCCATTCCACCATATCCGGAATATGCTCCGGATCAAAAGGTTGACCAAGCAGATTTCCTTTTCTCGCACCATCCGGGATTACAATTGCAGGAGACATCGGAATCGCCGCCTTAAAATCATCCGCCCGCATTCCTGCTGCCAGCATGGTAAGCAGTCCGCCCTGGGAATGTCCGCAGATATAAAGGTCTGTCACAAAATCCAGCGTCTTTGCATAATCCGTCACAGTCATGGCATTGTTAATCCACTTCATCAGATTATGCTGTTCAAAGGTACCACCGCTTTTTCCATGTCCGTACAGTTCGACGCGCAGTGTCGCAAACCCGATTTCATTCATTGCGCTGGAAACAGCAGTGATGTGCCGTTCCTCCATATTGCCGGTTAAACCATGAAACACGATGACCAGCGGACACTTTTCTTTTTCCTCCGGCACGTCCAGCTTTGCATGCAGCTGGATGCCGTCGTCTGCGATATAAAACTCTTTCATACTCTATTTCCCCTTTCCAGGATGGCTTTTGCAGCCCATTTTCCTGCACATTTTCTATAGTATACCACACTCTGCGGCAGTACAGGCAAAAAACGTCCTGCCGTGCAAAATTCTCCGCTACGGCAGGACACAAAAAGTCCTCCGTAGAAATTTCTCCATCCAAAGGCTTCCTGATTGTATCATATACTCTTTCTGCAGCTTCGCTACGCGGCGGCGCACCGCCGTCACGCGTCCGCAATCAACTGCTTCAACAGTTTATCGCACACCTATAAGTTCCGCTCGCAATCGCCGCACCGATATCCTTATTGTCATAAACAACGTCTGCCAGCGCGCAGATTTCTTCCATCGACAGTTCCGATTCCTGCGCTGCGGTAATCTCTGCACCTCTCGTGTATACAAGATGTGTTTCGATCTCTTCGATTTTTTGAAGCTGGGAAAGCAGCTCTGTCGCCAGTGGAATTCCGCTGCCGTCGCTGATTCCCACAACCAGTCTTTTTTTCATCAATGTACTATTCCTGCAAGCATGTTGACAGCCGGAGTTACGCAGTCATTCCAGAAAATTGCGATCGGGAAAATCAAAACCATAGCCGGAATCATATCCGCTACCGGAAATTGCTTGATCTTACACATTCTAAAGCCGGTCGCCAGCATGATAAAGCCGCCGCACGCCTTGAAGTCGTTGATGATGTAGGTATTGGTTCCAAGATCCAGTCCGTTGTAAATCGGGGCACCGAGTAAAAACAGGATAAAGAAAATGATAAACTGTGGAATCGCTACTGCTGCAGTTACCATGCCCAGCGTGCAGGCAAATACAACTGCGGTGAACAGATCCAGAATCGCCTTTGCAATCAGGACGCTGTGGTCTGCGGACATACCTGCGATAATGGAGCCGTAAATTCCGGTTCCGCTCGCGCAGAACAGCGTAATGCAGGTTACTAAAGTAGCCTCAAACTCTGCTTCCGACACATCGGAAGAGGTTTTTACAAAACGACTGATGCTTTTCTGCAGCGCAAGTCCGCCCTTGTTGATCAGCTTGCCAAAATGAACCGCAAGTCCCAATCCCGTACCGAGAATAATCGCAAAAACAACTGCAGGCATGTGCTGCATCAATACGATCGTGCTGACCCCCATACACATGGAGCAGCAGCCCAGAATCAGATTCATGTTGTCAATAAAGTCTTTTTTCAGTTTTTTTCCTACAACAGCGCCTACGATACCGCCAATTACAACAGCGAGCGCGTCGACAATTACACCAACCGGCATGTCAGCTTCCTCCTCATTATCTTTTTAGAATGCGAGCTCTTTTGCCCATTTATCTTTGTCGATTTCCAGGAAACGGCTTCTGACAAAGTTCTCTTTCTGGTCGAACGGAACCGTGCAGTCGAAAATCGCCTTGCAGGCAATTCCGTGAACGCGGATAGAAGGATCGAGGGCATGGTCGTTGGATGGGTCAAGCACATGGCAGTGGCAGCCCGGAATCGGGATCATATCCACATCCGCCTGGAATCTTGTCGTCATTGCCCACATTACATCACTCATATCGAAGATATCCACATCCTCGTCTACCAGGAATACATGCTTTAACTCGGAAAATGCGGAGAACGCGAGCAGCGCTGCGTTGCGCTGACGGCCCTCATCGTTTTTGGAGCTCTTCTTAAACTGCATGATTGGGTTCTTTCTGTGTGTTACCGCAGTAATCTTGATGACAGGAAGCGCAGGCTTTGCATCACCGGTATAGCCGGGAAACTCAGGCATCGCCTTACCGGTATCGGAATTAATATCCTCTCTGACGGTCTTGTCGTGGCAAAGATAGCCTTCCAGGACATACTCTGCATTTGCGATACATTTTAGGCCATCTGGTTCCATCATAGCATCTGAGGTGTCCCATAAACACACCTCGCAGCACAAATTTATGCTCGATCGTAAATTTTTAAAGCGCTGTCCCTGACTCGCGGCTGCAATTTCTCCAATAAATCAATGCACATTCCCCACATACCGGTCTGCTTCCCGGCGTACATAGCATTCTTTTATCGTTTCTGACTCCATCATCTCCAGAACGTATTCCATCCCTGATGCAAATTTTTTTGTCTTCAATTCTTCCAGCGAAATCCAGTATACCCGTCCTTCTTCGGAGCTTTCCAGTTCGCCGCAAAAAGTGTACGCCCGGTAGAGCGTTATCACATGATGTACGCCGTCTTTATGCCAGTGGTACAGCCCGCGAAATTCCGGATTTTCGATCGTAAGTCCCGTTTCTTCCCAAACCTCCCGGATCATAGACTGAAAAAATAATTCTCCCGGTTCCACATGACCGCCTGGAAAGGTCGTTCCGGTGTAGCTGTCGTTTACTTTATCCAGCGCCAGCACATTTCCTCTGCCGTCCTGAATCATGCACATGTTCATGAAACGGACTTTTTCGAGCCGTTTTTCTGATGTTTCGCTCAATGGTTGTTCCCTCTTTTCGTAAATCAGTATTCTTTGGTGATTTCTTCTGTTATCCCGTACATGGCCCTGAAAGCGTCAAGATCGGCTGTGCTGCAGATCAGCATCACTTCTTCGAATTTCCCGGTATGGAGATCCTTGAAACCGGCAACCTGTTCCCCATTGCAGATACTGGCTTTAATCACAGGTTTTTGTGTGTCTTTATCATAGGATTTTGCAGATGATTTTTTCTTAAATAGTGACATAGCTGTTTCCTGCCTTTCGTCATCATTGTACTATAAACTCCACAAAAAAGGTGATGCAAAATCCCCTATTTTCAAGATTCTGCATCACCTTTTTCAATTCATGACAACAGAATGCCCGCAGAGCGTGCATTCTATTGTTTGCTGCCAAAAGTTTCAGAAAAATCGGCCCATTTTCTTTTAAAAAATCGCACCTGCCTGCTTATTCCAGTGTCAGAAGCAGCGCCATCTTAAACTGCTTTACCGCCTTTACGCTGTGAAGTTCGCCGGACTTATACGCTGAAAATTCGCAACGCTGGCCGCTCCCCGTCTGGGCCTATTTGCCAAAATGCTTCTTTGCAAACTCCATATCCTGCACAAATTCCGCCGTACCGAGGTACTTTCCGTTCTTATCCCGGACAGCCATATAAGTTACCAGCATCGTGCGTCCGCCTTTCTCCATCCAGACAGGGACACGATTCCTTTTGTTATTGCGAAAATCCTCGATAATTGCGCGTACCATAGGTTCGATTTTGGGCGGATGACAGGAAAATACTTCCCGATCAATCGCCATTGCAGGGCGTTTGAACACCTTCGGACCTTCATTGAAGAAACGATTGATATTTTCCGTATCGATAAAGCTGATTTCCAGCGGAACCGTATTTAAAAGCGCGGTAAGCTGTTCCAGCGTCATGTGCCCGCCCGGCATCACAATTTCACCGGCGGCGTTTTTCTGCCCTGCAGAGCCCTGCTGTCCATCTGCGCTGCGCCGCCAGCCAAACTCACTTCGTCCAACATTCTCCGCTCTGTCCCACACCTCCGGCTCTGCCCCAAAGCAAACCGCATAATCCTTCGCGTCCTGATAGATACCTTTCCACTCGTCTTCTGTAAAATTTACGGCACAGATCGGAAACAAAATATTCTGCTCTTTGTAAATCATTTCCTCCGCGCGTTTTAATACGCCGTCCAAGCGCGTATTCCAGTCCGCACTTCGTGGACTTTCCTTCATCAGTATGCCCAGATCGTCCCGTATTTCATCATCCACTGTCCACATCACATCAGACGGACCGGAAATACCGTATTTTACCTTTAACTGCGGATATAACAGATCGCCCTTTTTCGCATAATGAACCGATAAGTCCCGGATTTTTAACAAAAGTTCTTCCGACCGGGATTCTTTAAACTGCTTTAAAAGCTCTGCCAGCGCTTCGTTTTCTTTCGTAAACGTGTAAAGAGGATGCCCGACAATTGCGATCAGCTCCGCCGCTTTTGTATGCTTGTCCGAATATTCCTTTTTTTCAAATTTTTCGCGTTTTTCCAGCTCTTCCTGCAGCTTTTCCCTTTTCAAAGACGCATCAGCTCCGTCTTCTGCATTTACGATTCTCTTCCTGGATGCCTCGACCTCTTTCTCCGCATTGGCGATCCGTTCTTCTTTCGTTGCACCGTGAAACAGCGCTGAATGCACGTCACAGAGTTTCTGAACCTCTGTAAGCGGCGTTCCTTCTTTTAAAAGCTTCTGTTCCGCCTGCATGATTTCAGACGCCTCAACATCGCTGAACTGCTTTACAAAATCTGCCCGGACACTTTCCAGCGCCTCGCCTGCACCCAGACGCCTTAAATATTCTTTTAACTGCTCCGTGCGGCCATTGAAAGTTTCTGCCGCATGGAACGTTTTCTTCTCCATCTCTGTTCTGTCTTTCTGACTCATTTCAAATGCCTCCTGTCCTGGTTTGTATCTTGCGTTTCTTCGTAATCAGATGACATGATGTCGGGGCAAAAGCCCCCGACCTTGATGCCTGCGGATTGTTCCGTGCCGCGCACTCCCACAATCCGTCCCGATAGGAGCATGTCAAGAGGTCTTTCACCCACCCATGAGCAAGCTCATGTGGGCTTAGACCTTGTGACCCTGGCATCATGACATTGTTTATTATAAACAGCTTTCGAAAACATTATGTTGTCAGAACAACAAACAGTTCAGGAATTCCATGTCCTTTAAAAAATTTCTCCCGGAACCTCCATCAGTTTTGCAACATGCGCGTTCAGCCCGTTACCCTCTACCAGCAAAATCCTCTTGTCGGCAAGAGCTACTTTCTGCTTGCTGCCTTACCGTTCCAGGCTGCTTAACCACTGACATGCGCAAAAAGCGTGCGCATAAATGAGTGGAAAGGATAATACAATGGACACTGCGAGTTTAAAGGAATTTTTAGCGCTTGCAGAAACCCAGAATTTCTGGGAAGCTTCTGAGCTTCTTTTTATGAACGAATCCACCCTGAGCAAGCATATCAAAAAACTGGAAAGCAAGCGCATGGATTCTATTTTCGATCTCGTCGCACAGCATATGGCAATTTCCCTGCTGACAAACCGGCACTTCTACGCCTCCGGGCAGCATTTAAAGCTCGTCCCGCTGGCCCCTGCCCTATACAGTCAGACATATCTGTATTATTTGAAAAACACGACGCTCAACGCAACGGCAACCGCGATGCTGGAATATATGAAGGGGTATATAAAATCCGTTTAACGGACGATGCTTTTCTTTTTACCAGTCTCCGTCAAATTCATCCAATGCATCATCTACTCCGTCCGCATAGTCGGGATCTCTGTCATATCTGTCATAATCATAATCACCGTCCATATAGACATCGTCATAGCCATCATCGTAGCCGTCGTAATAACTGCTCTTTTTCGAACTGCCGGAGTTTTTTGATTTGCTGCCAGAATATGTGCCGCCGGATGTCCCTGTCTTGCTGCCGCTGTAGCTGCCGGAACTTTTCTTATAAGAGTTTGAATATCCAGATGTACTGTTTGAACTTGCGCCGGATGATTTTGTCCCGGAAGACTTTGTGTAAGATCCGGAAGAAGTTTTGCCGTAGGATTTATGAAGATAGCAGTAGCTGCTTCCCGGTGCACGCTTATTATCACAGCCTTTCAGGATACATTTGTTCTTGGCGCTTTCATCACAGATCATACCCACCAAAAGGAAAATACCGATTACCATCATAACCAGAATAACTGTTTCACCAAAAGAATTCTTTCTCATAAAAACCTCCATTCTATAGCCAGACACGCCTGTCCGGATCGCTTTTGTCTACAGGATCCTCTTTGCCTTTTCCGTCCACAGACATCTTTGTCGGAATTGAAAAAGAACCAGTAAGAATTTTTCTTATCTGGTTCCATCATAGCATCTGAGGTGTCCCATAAACACACCTCGCAGCACAAATTTATGCTCGATCGTAATTTTTCAAAATTTAATTCCTGATTCGTCGCTTTTTCATGAATTTCCATGATCGCCGCCGACAGCGTGCGCTTGCTTCCTTACCGTTCCAGGCTGTTTAACCACTGACGGCCAACCTCGATCTGACGATGTACCTCAGAAGGTGCCGTTCCTCCGAAGGATACGCGGGCATTGACACAGGACTTGATGCTGATGTCCCCCAGCAGCTCTTTGGTCACGCGCTTGTCGATCGCCTGCAGCTCTTCGTCTGTCAGATCTTCAAGGTCACAGCCCTTCTTCTCACATGCTTTTACCATATGTCCTACGATAGCATGTGCTTCCCGGAACGGAATGCCCTGCTTTGCAAAATGCTCTGCAATATCTGTCGCATTTAAGAAGCCTTTTCCAAGCTGTTTTTCGATCTGATCCATCCGGAATTCGGTCTTGTCCAGCATCTTCGCAAAAATATCGATTGTCGCTTTCCAGGTGTCGATCGCATCGAAAAGGCTCTCCTTATCCTCCTGGAAGTCCTTGTTATAAGCAAGCGGAGTTCCCTTCATAACGGTCAACAGCTGCATCAGATCGCCATATACACGACCAACCTTGCCGCGGATCAGCTCCGCCATATCCGGGTTTTTCTTCTGGGGCATAATGCTGCTGCCGGTGCAGAAGCTGTCGTCGATTGCGATATAGGAAAACTCGGAAGAGTTCCACCATGCAAATTCCTCCGCCCAGCGGGACAAGTGCATCATGGAAATGGAAGCGTCGCACAAAAATTCCAGGCTGTAGTCCCGGTCGCTGACTGTATCCATGGCATTTTCCGTCGGTGCAGTAAAAGAAAGCAGCTCGCTCGTCAAATGACGGACGATGGGCATCGTTGTTCCTGCCAGTGCACACGCCCCAAGCGGAGTATAATTCAGACGCTCCAGCGTATCCGTCAGCCGTTCAATATCTCTTTTAAACATCTGGAAATATGCCATAAAAACAAAACCGATCGTGATCGGCTGTGCGTGCTGAAGATGGGTAAAGCCTACTGTAATCTTATCTTCATATTTTTCCGCCTTTTCCAGAATTACGCTTTCCAGATAGCACAGGCTGTTCAAAATCTCATAAATTTCTTTTCTCAGATACAGGCGGATATCTACCTGACACTGGTCGTTACGACTTCTGGAAGTATGGAGTTTTTTGCCCACATCGCCGATTTTGTCGATCAGACGGCTCTCGATGCCCATATGGATGTCTTCGTCTTCTACGGTAAACAGGATCTTTCCTTCCGCAATCTCCTTGCGGATTTCTTCCAGACCTGCGATGATCCGATCTTTTTCCTCATTGGATACGATGCCCTGCTTTCCAAGCATGGTCACATGCGCGATGCTGCCGTCGATGTCCTCGTTGTACATTCTCTGGTCAAAGAAAATAGATGCATTGTATTTTTTTACAATATCATCCATGTCTTTTTCAAATCTTCCGCCCCATAAACTTGCCATTTGTAATTACTCCTTTATTTTGCTGAAACTGTAATGACCATGAATCTTTTTTAGGGCAGCTGCAACCCCTCTGAGCATATATCTTCCTGCCACGATGAATAATTATACATTTTCAATGTATATTAGTCAAGAAATGTGCAGGTAAAAATCCTAATCCATACAGGAATACTTAAATCGCCAGCAGGTTCTTAATGGCTTCCATGTATACCAGCACCGCTTCCTCCATGCCGGATACAAGGATATACTCGTCCGCACCATGAATGCGATAATCGATTCCGAGCTTTTCAGGACCGAAGGCGATGATATTTTTCAGGGACTTTGCATAGGTTCCGCCGCCGATGACCATCGGCTCGTTTGCAGTATCGCCGGTCACATCCACATACGCCTTGTACAGGGCTTCTACGAGAGGGGACTCTCTCGGGAAAAATAATCCATCGCCGATGTCCAGAATCTCGATCCGTCCGTTCTCATCCTCCAGCTTATCCTCGCACAGCCTGCGGACCTCGTCGGGCTTTAAGGTAACCGGAACACGGATATCAATCGTGCAGGAAATCACGCCGTCCTGAGTTTTAACGATACCATTGCAGAACGTCAGGTCGCCATAAGCATCGGAAACCTTTAAGCCGATACCGGAGCCGTCGCAGGCAGTTCCGAGATGGGTATTATAAAAGGTGACAAAATCATCTTCAAAGCCTGCCTTTTCCAGACACTCAAAGGTTACACCTGCAGCATTGACCCCCAGCGTCGGCGTGCTGGCATGTGCAGGCACTCCTTTTGCATAAATCGTGATCTCTCCGTTTTCTTCTGTCACGCGGTACTCCTGAAGCTTCGTCTCAGCCAGCTCTTTCTCCAGCTTTTCCTTCAGACCTGCTGCCGCAGGAATCACTGTCGTGCAGGAATCGCAAACCGCATTTGTAACAAAACCGCCGTTCATGGAAAGGATCTTCGTATGTTTGGAATACGCCATCATTGACATGTGGCCCTTTTCGCCGTGGATGCAGGGGAAGTTCGCGTCCGGCGTAAAGCCGCAGGACAGTTCCTCTTCCACTTCATTATAATGCGCCATGCACTTCGAACCGGTTTCCTCATTACAGCCCATGATCAGGCGGACTCTTTTATTTAACTTCACGCCGGAATCCCGCAGCAGCTTCATCGCATAAAGTGCTTCCAGAACAGGTCCCTTGTCGTCGGTCGTTCCACGGCCGTATACATAATCGCCCTCACGGGTCAGCACGAAGGGATCGTGGGTCCAGTCGCCACCCACCGGCACGATATCAAGATGTCCGGCGATACCGATAATCTCTTTTCCTTCGCCCATCTCTGCATAGCCGCAGTAGTTGTCCAGATTGACCGTCTGAAAGCCGAGCTCGTCAGCGATTTTTAAGCCAACCTCAAGGGCTTTTGCCGGGCCTTCGCCAAAGGGCTTGCCTTTTTCGGGCGTGCCGAGCTGGGAATCCACCGCAACCAGACGTCCCAGATTCTGAATCATTTCCTCTGACAGTTCATGAATTTTTTCTTTTATATCCATAAGTTCCTCCATAAAAACTTTTTTTTGCAGGCGCTTTCCAGCCTGGCTTTACTCCTGCAGAATTTCCGGTCCCTTCGCGGTCAGCAGGCACAGCCCCCGCGGCGTAATGCGCAGCGTCGGAATGACGGGAAGCGCCAAAAACGATAATGTGATGAACGGCTCGATATCCGCCGGAACGCCCATTTCATGCGCTTTTTTAATCATCCGGCCTAAAGTCTCATTGACGGACTCAAACCCGGCGTCGCTCATCAGTCCCATGATCGGAAGCGGCAGCGTTTCGAATACCTCGCCGTTTTCCACAACGGTATAACCGCCCTGCGTTCGGATGATTTCGTCCACTGCCAATGCCATGTCACGGTCATTGTCCCCGATGACGATGATGTTGTGGGAATCGTGGGATACAGAAGATGCCACTGCGCCGTTTCGGATGCCGTAGCCTTTCGCCACTGCAACGCCGATTTTTCCGGTATTATGATGCCGCTCCACAGCCGCAACCTTGGAATAGCCGTCCGTCGGAACATAATTTGCCGCAGGCTGCAGAGAAACCGCCAGATCCTCTGTGGTAATCTGGGACGGATTGATGCCGATTACATGGGTTTTCTTTTTTCCAATCGGAAGCACAAACTGCTCTGCCTTCACCTTGTCGAGGTGTACCGTATGTTTCAACGCTCTGCCGCACGTTTTTACACGGATCGGCGCATTCCGGTCTACAAGCTTTCCTTTATAGAATACATCTGTCACATTCAGATCCTGCAGATTATCCAGCACAACAAAGTCCGCCTGGAAGCCCGGAGAAATCGCACCCAGATGCTTTAATCCGTAGCATTTTGCAGTGTTGATCGTCGCCATTTTGATCGCCTGAACCGGATTCATGCCGAGGGAAACCGCAAGCTTTACGTTGTAGCTGATATGGCCGTCCCGTAAAATATCCTCGATATGCTTGTCGTCCGTACAGAAGGAAAAATATTCCGTATCGATTCCGGTGCGGACAATGCCCTCTACGATATCCTTCAGGTTGTGGGCTGCGCTGCCCTCGCGGATATGGACATGAATGCCGCGGCGCACCTCTTCCAGCGCGTATTCAAAGCTGGTCGCTTCATGGTCGGTATCCACCCCCGCCATCTTGTAAGCGCTCAGCTCCCGGTTCGGCAGATACGGGGCATGTCCGTCAATCGTCCGGTTTTCAAACAGCAGCAGTTTGGAAAACATGCTCTCGTCGCCGTTGATAACCCCCGGATCATCCATCACTTCCCCCAATCCCAGAACCCGCGGATTGCGGACGTACGGATACATATCGTTTGCGGAAAAAATACCGCCGTTATCGTCCACATGCGTCGCCGGTACACAGGACGGCATCATGACATAGACGTTCGCCGGAGATTTTTCCGTCTGATCAAGAATATAGTCAATCCCGGCCGCACCGCTGACATTCGCCGCCTCATGGGGATCTACGATAAATGTCGTCGTCCCGAAACGTGCCGCCGTGCTGACCAGCTCGTTGGGCGTAACCATGGTGGATTCCAGATGCAGATGTGCATCGATAAAGCCCGGCGCAAGATATTTTCCACCGAGGTCGATCTCCTTTTTTCCGCGGTAACGTCTCGACACCCCCGCGATCAGACCGTCCTTGACTGCAACGTTTGACTCCACGATCTCCCCTGTAAATACATCCACCAGCTTCAGATTTTTTAATACCAGGTCAGCCGGCTGCTTTCCCAGCGTGACCTTTGAAATTTTCTGATACAGTGCGTAATCCATATACCCTCCCATTCTGCCGCCCCGGCGGCTGTTTTTCTGACCGCGTCAGCCTTTCTTTTTGTGAAAGTACCCGTTATGCTTTTCCGGCTTTTTCCTCCCAGACCGGCACATCAATTCCTGCTATTTCAGACGTAAAGGGCGTGCCGTCCTGTTTTTCGAAGTGCTTCCACGCCCGGGTTACATACTTCAGACCAAGATACTGCAGCGGCAGGTTGCAGTAAACCATCAGAATATTGGCAAAATCGCTTAAATCCCAGAGCGCGCCCAGATCCATTCCCGCGATATTGGTAATGACGCCAAAGGAAATGACGAACAGGCACAGCAGCCGGATCAGAACAATAAAACCCTTGCGCGAAGAAATCCGCACCGCGCACATTTCCGTAAAGGACATAAAGCCGATCAGACAGGTAAATGCAAACAGGCCAAAGCAGATGCTCACTAAAAACGTTACGATCTGATAAGCGCCGCTCTGTCCGGTCAGCTCTCCGCAGGATGCCAGGAATTTGTCCAGCTTGCCCATCTCAAACCACTCTGCCGCACGGTCTGTCGTCCACATCCTTCCCATAATCACCACAAATCCGGTCAGCGTACAGATCACAATCGTATCCAGAAAAACGCCAATGGCCTGAACGCAGCCCTGATCACAGGGATGATTTGCATCCGCAGCCGCCGCCGGCATCGTGATGGTACCCTGACCTGCCTCGTTGGACATCAGACCGCGTTTAATGCCCTGGCTAAGGACTGTGCCGAAGGCTCCGCCAAATACAGCATCCGGCGAAAATGCCTGTCCAAATACCGCCTGAAAAAACCACGGAATCCGCGTAAAGTTGCAGACAACCAGCACAACTACGGTCAGCACATAGATCACCGCCATCACAGGAACCAGCAGATCTGTTACCTTTGTCACTTTTTTAATGCCACCAAAGCTGATCAGTGCAGCAATCAGGATCAGTACCACGAAGGAAATCCAATACAGCGTCGAATTGGTCGCAATCGTCGTCCCGGTGATCTCATTTGCAATGGCACCGACTGCGGAGATGGTATTAAAGCCCTGCGCCGGGAAGCACAAAAAGGCATAGACAATGTAGAGCACGCTCAGCGCAACACCTGCCCACGCCGCATTGTTTAACAGTCTTCTACCATAGAAAGGAAGTCCGCCGACATACTGCCCATCTCTTTTCTCTTTAAAAATCTGGGACAGCGTGGATTCTGCAAAGGCTGTAGACATCCCGAAAAACGCCGACAGCCACATCCAGAACAGCGCGCCCGGACCACCGATCGAAATCGCACCCGTCACACCAAGAATATTTCCCGGTCCTACCCGCATCGCCGTAGACAGCAAAAATGCCGCCAGCGCTGAAATACCGGTCTTCGTCGCTGCTTTGCTGTGAAGGAGCACTTTTAAGCCGTACTTAAATTTCCGCACCTGTACAAACCGGAACCGAAATGTCAGATAAATTCCAGTACCGACCAGCAAAATGATCGCCAGACTGAAATTTCCAAAGATCGGGATCGCCGCATACCATCCGAAGTTGGTCGGAAACTCCCAGAACAGATCTGATACAACCTGAATTTTGCCGCAAATCGCGTTTACGGCATCAAATAATGCCTGCATAACATTTTCTCCCTCCCGATCCGTTTTTTTCATTATAGACTGCGGTGTTTTTGTTGTACAGCTTTTTTTCACTGCTGTGTTTCCTCACATCTGCAGAAACGCTACAGTTCACCGCGTTATCCGCCGGAACTGCGATGGTGTAAACCCATACATCTTCCGAAACTCCCGTGTAAAATAGCTTCCGTCCGGGTAGCCGCATTTCCAGGCCACCGTCCCCACCTCATCTGCTGATTCCTTCAAAAGCTTCTGTGCATACTCCATCCGAAGCGCACGGACATATTCCGAAAAGGTAATGCCTGTCAGCTCCCGAAAGCGCCTGCAGAAATACGCCTCATGATATCCAAACTGCGCACTCAGTGCTGCCGGGCTGAGTTTTTCCGTATAATGATGATTCACATAGATTAAAATCTGACCAAACCCGCTGTCCGGACTGACCTTTGCACTGCTTTTTGACCTGCCGTATTCTATCAGACATCCGAGAATTTCATACAACGTTCCGATGGCTGCCAGCGAGCTTTTGCTGTCTTTTCCGTTGTCCCTTCCGGCCAGCAGCTCCACCAGACGCTCCAGCAGCCCGGAAACCTCTTTCCCTGCGATCTTTTCCACAAAAGTCAGCTCTCCATATCCCAGGGACCGTAAATATTTTTCAGACGCTGCCGTTCCATTATAAAACCGCTCCACATCGAACATGACCGTATGATAGCAGACCTTTTCCGACACTGCAAAGCCGCCATGCATCTGCCCCGGTCCCGCCACTGCAAGCTCTCCTGCCGAAACCAAAAACTCCTCTCCTTCCGTCACAAACCGCAGCGTCCCCTCCGTCACATAGGTCAGCTCCATCCGGTCGTGCCAGTGCAGCAAAAAACAGATTTCCCCCTCTGCCTTTTTCTGCTCGGTATACAGATATTTTATCGCATTTTCTCCATAGATTACCGGCGTCAGCTCCTTGTATCCGTCGATCATACTGTCCTCCGCAAAAGGTAAAAATTATCCTAAAATGAGTCAAAAAAATAATGGGCTTCTCCTGCTTTTCATGATACTGTAAAAGCAGTTCCCAGACAACCAAAAAACATCATTTCAGGGCAGTGAAATCCATTTTTCTTTGCCTAAAAAGGAGCTCTCTATGAAAATCGGAACCTGCGTCAATTTCTCCGAGATCGACGGTATGGAAAAAAAATTCGCCCAGCTTCGGGAACATAACTTCGATTCCTGTCAGCTGGTTTCCTGGAATCCTGCCGCCTGGACGGACGAAAATGCAAACACCTTAAAAACACTTCTGGAACAATACCAGATCACCGTTTCCGCATTCTGGTGCGGCTGGACCGGACCTGCGGCATGGAACTTTTACGACGGGCAGCTCACCCTTGGACTTGTCCCTGTGGAATACCGACAGATGCGGATCGAAAACCTTTGCGACGGTGCAGATTTTGCCCACAAGCTCGGCATCACTGATGTCGTAACCCATATGGGATTTATTCCGGAAAATCCTTATGATCCCAATTTCAGCAGCTTCTGCATCGCTGTGCGCACTGTTGCAGAGCATCTGAAGAAAAACGGGCAGTGCCTGCTGTTTGAAACCGGCCAGGAAACCCCCGTTACCATGCTGCGCTGCTTTGAAGCCGTCGGCACGGATAATCTTTATGTGAATCTGGACACTGCAAATCTGATTCTTTACGGAAAAGCAAACCCGGCAGACGCACTTGACGTTTTCGGCAAATACGTCCGCAACCTGCATGCAAAGGACGGCTGCTATCCGACAAACGGACATGAGCTCGGTGCCGAAACACCCATTGGACAGGGAAAAGTAGACTTCCGTGCAGTTTTTACAAAGCTGCATGAACTTGGCTACAACTCCTATGTCACCATCGAACGGGAAATCGACGGTCCACAGCAGCTGACCGACATTCTGGAATCCAGAACTTATCTGCAAAACATTATTGATAAAATTTACGGGGAGGAAGCATCATGTTAAAAATCGGTTTAGTCGGCGTCGGCGGCATCAGCGGCGCACACATTCCTGCATGGAACGCTATGGAGGACACCACACTCACAGCAATCTGCGATATCCGTCCGGAGCGGATGGAGCCTTATCCGGAGCCGCATCACTACACCTCCATCGATGAAATGCTTGAAAAAGAAGAGCTGGATATCCTGGACATCTGCCTGCCCACCTATCTGCACGTTCCCACTGCAGTCAAGGCAATGAAAAAGGGCATCCACGTCCTCAGCGAGAAACCCATTTCCTTAAAAGAAGAGGACATCGAGCTGGCATATTCCACCGCAAAAGAAAACAACGTATGCTTCATGATCGCACAGGTTCTGCGCTTCTGGCCCGAATATGAGCTGATCAAGGAGCTTTACGATTCCGGCAAATACGGAAAGCTCCTGTCCGGCTACATGGGACGCCTCGGCAGCTATCCCGCCTGGAGCTGGGACAACTGGATGATGGATGAAAAGAGAAGCGGACTTGTTCCTTACGACCTGCACATCCATGATCTTGACTTCCTCGTATACGCCTTCGGCAAACCGGAAGCTTCCCTGAAGCACCGCGCAAAGCAGCCTAATCAGGACTATCTGACCGCTGTATATGAATTTCCCGGCTTCTTCGTTACCACCGAAGCTTCCTGGTATGCATCCGCTTACCCCTTCGGCGCTTCCTACCGCTTCCAGTTCGAGGGCGCTCTCGTTACCTACGAAAATGGCGAGTGCAAAATCTATGAAAACAACGGCAGCATCTATTCCCCGACTGAGCAGGCCACCGGCGATACCGGCTCCATCAACCTGCCCAAGAGCGACGCCTACGCAGAAGAGATCAAGTACTTCAAAAACTGCGTTCTCTCCGGCCAGTTCCCGGATAAGGTGAAGGCGGAAGAGCTGCGGACAGTTGTAGGGCTGTTGAATGAGTTTTGAGGAAAAAGGCAGTGATTGTTCCGCCCGAGGTTTTCGCTTAAGTATTTAAATCTTGTCTGAAATTGTTTGTCGAATTTTATGTTTTATCATTACAGTTCACTCGTGGTTTCTTGTGGCAGATTCCATGCTCGCATGAGAATCTGTGCACAAGAACCCACGAAGGGAGCACCATTTTATGAGCAAAAATGAGCTGCGAAGCAGCGGAAAGCATCGAAGATGCGCT
>ENA-UOJR01001033-UOJR01001033.1-human-gut-metagenome-genome-assembly--contig:-C115P-NODE-1033-length-28134-cov-19.450515_pt1 | contig 28134 bp, 27 predicted proteins | sample MGYA00242354_ERZ723901 | MGnify/ENA metagenome assembly ERZ723901
CGATCTCGGCCTTTTTCTCCTGTGACACATCCATAGATGCCAACAGTGCTTTGACCAGCTTTGTGCCATCCCACTCCAGCGGAATGAAGGAAGCGATCTTATAGGTGTTCTCATCCATGGAGCAGTATTCAAATTTGTAGATGTCGTTCTCATCCTGCAAATTCCTGCGGATATTTTCCGGCGAGATCAAAGCAGCCAATCCGTCCAGCGGTTCCAGTGTCTTATACTTTGCAGCCACCTGCTCCACAAAACCATGGTAGGTTCCCGTCGGCGCGTATATCATTTCACCTCGCAGATTATAGAACCGATACCGGTCATTCTCCAGATCGCAGACGACAAAGCGGTCCAGCAGACGCACCATACTCTTGATCAAAAGATCCATGGATGCGTTATCTGAGGCCATCTGCATCCGCCGTGCCATCTCTGTTTTGGACTCTGTGATGTCCCGCAGAAAAATCATCGCATATTCGGAATCTTCGATCTCGCCGCGCATGACCACGTTGCTGACCCATCGTTCCTCCCCATCCAGAACGATGCGGCACTCCTGACGCAGCTCCGTCTCAAGCCCCTTTAATTTTTCCGTGATGTAGGCGCGATTGTAGAAATCCGTTACAGACTTTTTGTCCTCTTCCACCACATAGTTGTCCACAAAGAATCTGACCAGTCCATCCCATGTGTGGTTCTGCTCAAAGGCCGTCATCAAAGAGGGCTCCACTTTGAAAGTATCAAAGGTGTTCTTTTCCAGATTTACATAGTATTCGCAGAGGTTTGCGCTGGTAAATGCACGGTGAAATGCCGCTGCCCGCTGCGCCTGCATCCGGCTTCTTTTTTCCGCGTCAATGTTGCTGATGATTCCGGCAATTCGATTGGCCGAGCCATCCAGACGGCGTATCACCTCCGCCGATGCCCGGAACCACTGGTATTGGCCATCCTGCATTTTCAGTCGGTACTCTACGCTGAACTTCGTGGCGTTGCTTTTGTCCGCGATCGTTTCCAAAAGCAGCTGCATTACCCGGTCATAGTCCTCCGGGTGCAGAAGGTTCGACCAAGAATCCAGTTTGTTCGGAAAATCCAGAATGTCATGATAACCAAGGATCTGCCGAAACGCATGGCTCCAGTTCACATGAACGATCTCACCGTTTTCATTACACTCAAAATACCATAGTGCAGAATGGATGGATTCATTGACCAGCGCAAGGTTCTCATACGCCCAGTTCATCTGTACTGACATGATCCAGATCGGTGTTCCATTCGTATCGACTGCATCTTCTTTATAGAGACGCACATAGACGGGAGAGCCATCTGCTGTAAGGATCCGGCCTTCTCCTTCGCCCTTGATCTGACGAAAGTGCGCATTGTCGAGGAATGTGGCATCTCTCTTATAGAAAAGATTCTTCAGCGAACCCTTTGTCTGCTCCATCAGGGACTCATAGCTGTGGTTCAGATTATGCAGCAACAGATCACTGACCGACAGGATCGACAATTCGGCATCATAGTACCCGGCAATGGTTCCGACACCGCCATTATGATAGATCGTCTCCTGCATAGCCTGAAATGCATTTTTCCCCAGCCTTACCGTATCGGAAGTGTAGATTTTATCTGTAAGTCTTCTATCGAATTTCATTTTCATCCTCGTAGGGTTTTGACCCCGCCGCACACTTCAATTCTGGTATGTCTTTTGTGGTCAGCTGATATATCAGTTCGCGTTCAAACTTGTACAACATGACCAGTATAGTATACTTGCGCAGCATTTCGTTTTCAAGTGTTAATTGGCATTGGCTGTGTAAAAAAGAGAGGCCAATCTGCGTGAAAATTTACGCAAGTTGATCCCTGTAAGCAAATCAGGTCGCTCAACCGCTGCACTGCCAACGCCGAAAAGAAAAAATCCCGGAACTTTCTGGTGCCATCCAGTGCCGTAGAGTTGAAAATCACATGGTTGTGGATGTGCTGCCGGTCCGCCACTACAAAGGCGTGCTCGCCCTTTGTAAAACGCATGGCAAGTTCGTAGCCCCCCTTTTTTGACCGTTTACATCCTTGACACCTCCGTTCTGTTTGTGATGAATATATATATATAACTATCGTTATTTTTCTTTGCCAAGATGGCTTGTCATTCTACAATAGCCGCATCTACGGCCACCAGACAACAGGAGGAGTATCTCATGGCCAAAACTGCCGACACCATTGCAATTTATTCCCGCAAGTCCCGCTACACCGGCAAGGGCGAGAGCATCGGAAATCAGATCGACCTCTGCCGCGAATACATCCGCGCCCACTGCGGAGATGCCGCTGCGGAACATACCGTTGTCTTTGAGGACGAGGGCTTTTCCGGCGGCAACCTGAACCGCCCGGATTTCAAAAAGATGATGACTGCCGCCAAAGAGCGGAAGATCCGTGCCATCGTGGTCTATCGTCTGGACCGCATCAGCCGCAACATCAGCGATTTTTCCAGCCTGATTGAAGAGCTTGGACGGCTTGGCATCGACTTTGTGTCCATCCGGGAAAGCTTTGATACCTCCAGCCCCATGGGACGTGCCATGATGTACATCGCATCGGTGTTCAGTCAGCTGGAACGTGAGACCATCGCGGAGCGCATCCGGGACAACATGCACGAACTGGCAAAGACCGGGCGCTGGCTGGGCGGCACCACCCCCACGGGATACGCCTCCGAGAGCGTCAAGAGCATCACGGTGGACGGCAAGACCAAAAAGGCTTGCAAGCTGAAGCTGCTGCCGGATGAGGCAGAGATCATCTACAAAATTTTCGACCTCTACGAGCAGTACGATTCCCTGACCATGACCGAGACCGAGCTGCTGCGGCAGGGCGTCAAAACAAAAACCGGGCGTTCTTTCACCCGGTTCTCCATCAAGTCTATTTTGCAGAATCCTGTCTACCTTATTGCAGACAAGGATGCCTATCAGTATTTTGTGGACAACGAGGCAGAGTTGTTCTCCCCGGAGTCCGATTTTGACGGCATTCCCGCCCAAAGTCAGGAAAAAGGGCAAGCCATCCTTCATAAATTAAAGTAACAGTTTATGATGCTTCGGGGAGGAACTCGGCATGTTTTTATCTCTTTTACAATTTTTCGCCACAAAATTTCTGTTTCTGGCGCTTCATCTGGAAGCGGGCAGTTTCCCCCGCCCGCTGAGCCCGCAGGAAGAGATCCGGACCTTTGCCGCCCTGCGGACTGGTGATTCGTCCGCCCGGGAAAAGCTCATCCGCCACAATCTGCGCTTAGTGGCGCACATCGCAAAGAAATACTATGCTCTCCCATCTGAGCAGGACGATTTGATTTCCATCGGCACCATTGGCCTGATGAAAGCCGTGGACACCTTCGACTCCACCCGCCGGGCGCGCTTCTCCACTTATGCCAGCCGGTGCATCGAAAACGAGCTCCGGATGCACTTCCGGCGGGAGCGGAAGAACGCCCCCACCCTCTCGCTTCAGGAGACTCTTGATGCCGGAAAGGAAGACTCTGCCCTCACCCTCGCCGATGTGCTGCAGGACGGCTTCTGCATGGAGGACAGCTGCGAAAAACAGGACGATGCCCAGCGCCTGCGCCGCCTCATCGAGGGGTTGCCTGCCCGGGAGCGGAAACTCATATTATTAAGGTACGGTCTGGCGGGCCAGCCGCCGCTGACCCAGCTGGAAACGGCAAAGCTGCTCCAAATAAGCCGGAGTTACGTTTCCCGGCTTGAAACACACGCACTGGAGCTTTTGCGGGCCGGATGGGAGCAACCTTAGCTTCCTCTTGCATTCCTCACCGAACTGTGGTACAATACTAAGGCACACAAATCGTGTGCCTTGTCGGACAGCGCCTGCTGCGTGGTTCGGCATACGGATGCGGGTCCTGTACGATGGAGCCGCAGTGAACCAGGTCAGGTGGGGAACCAAGCAGCCTTAAGCGGCGCGCCCCGTGCGTTTCAGTCAGCCTGCATCCGTATGCCGAGTTACGCAAGGCGGGGGTCAAACCCCGTCAGCGCTGTCCGATTTTTTATTACTGACGGGAGGGAAGCACCGATGTATCGCGCATTATACCGCAAATGGAGACCCCAGCGGTTTGAGGATGTCGTCGCACAGCGCGGCATCGTCACGGCGCTGCGCAATCAGATAGCGTCGGGCCGCGTAGGCCACGCCTACCTGTTTACCGGCGTGCGCGGCACGGGCAAGACCACCTGCGCGAAGATTTTCGCCAAGGCGGTCAACTGCCTCCACCCCCATAACGGCGACCCCTGCGGCGAGTGCGAGATCTGCAAGGGCATCGACAACGGCAGCATCCTCGACGTGGTGGAGATGGACGCCGCGTCCAACAACGGTGTGGACGACATCCGCGACCTGCGGGATGAGACAGCCTACACCCCCAGTGCCTGTCATTATAAGGTATACATCATCGACGAGGTACACATGCTGTCCACAGCGGCCTTTAACGCCCTGCTGAAAACGCTGGAAGAGCCGCCTGCCCACGTCATCTTCATCCTCGCTACTACCGAGATCCAGAAAGTCCCGGCCACCATCCTCTCCCGCTGCCAGCGGTACGATTTCACCCGCATCGGGCCGGAAGACATCGCCCAGCGGGTCGAGTATATCGCCGGACAAGAGGGCTTAGAGTTGACGACCGGTGGTGCAGAGCTGATCTCCCGCCTGGCCGACGGTGCCATGCGTGACGCCCTCTCGATCCTCGACACCTGCGCCGGCGTGACCGCAAAAATCGATGCTGATGTTGTCCGCCGGATGGCGGGCGTCACCGACCGGAGCTACCTGTTCCATATTTCGGATGCTCTGGAAGCGCAGGACGGCGCAGCGGCGCTGGCTCAGCTGGCCGCACTGCGGCAGCAGTCGGTGGATGTGAAGCGTCTGACGGAAGAGCTCATCGCCCACTACCGCGCCCTGATGCTGGCGGCTCTGCCCGGCGGGCAGAGCCTGCTGTCCGGTGTTTCCCCCGAAGAGGAACAGCAGTACCTCGAAAAAGGCCCTCAGCTGGGCCAGCGGGAGGCCATCCGGGCCATCCGTACGCTGGGCAACGCCCTTGAGCATATGACCCGGGGCAGTGACCAGCGCATCGAGCTGGAACTGGCCCTCTTCACCCTCTCGGAGCCGCCGCAGGCCGCAGCTGTCCCCGTGGCGGCAATGCCTGTGCAGACTGTCGCTCCTGCCGCACCGGTCGTCCGGCCCTTTGTTGCGGCACCGATCCAGTCTGCGCCGCAGCCTTTCATGAGTACACCTGCTGCACCCGTGGAACCTATGGCCGCACCGGCAGTGGAAAAGGAGCCTGCTCCCGCGCCCGTTGTAGAGCCGAAGGCCGCTGTCCCGGATATTCCAGAGTCCCCCGCGCCCGCAGACGAAGAGCTTCCACCTCCGCCCGACGAGCCGCCGGTGACGGAGTCGGCCCCCCTGCCCTGGGATGAGCCGACTGCGCCGGTCACTGCGCCTGTACCACCCGTACCGGAAGAGAGACCGGTGGAGTCCGCTGCAACGGTCTCGTCGGCAGCACCTGCCCCGGAGTACACCGTCGACCCGGCTCTCAGCCGACCCCGCAAGGTGGCCGCAGAGGGCGTCAATCCCTTCGAGCAGTGGAGCGAAGTCGTCAAGCTCTTACAGGAGAAGGACCCGATGCTTCACAGCTACCTGCGCAAATCGAAGGCGTACTTCGATGGCACACGGGTGCTCATCGACGGCGGCAAGACCTTCCGGGACTTCATCCGTGTCAACAAGGACAGCCAGCGGCTCATCAAAAAGCTCATCGCACAGGTGTCAGGCGTCGCGGTGCCGATCGGCCCCTACGAGCCCCGCACCGCCGCAAGGCACACCTCCAATGCCGAACAGTCGCTCCATGCGCTGGAAAAGCTGGGTCTGGACGTGAGCATTGAGGACAGCGCGAAGAAAAAAAGATAAACAATAACTTTTAAGGAGAACCAATTATGAAAGCAAGAATGCCCGCAGGCTTTGGCCGCCCCGATATGAACGCCCTGATGCGTCAGGCTCAGAAGATGCAGGATGACATGAAGGCCAAGCAGGCCGAGCTGGAAGCCGCCGAGTACACCGGCAGCGCCTCCGGCGAGATGGTCACTGTCCACATGAACGGCAAGCACGAGATCCTTGGCATCACCATTAAGCCCGAGGCCGTTGACCCCGACGACATCGAGATGCTGGAAGACCTGGTGGCCGCCGCCGTCAACGCCACCGTCAAGCAGGTGGACGAAACTGCCGAGGCCGAGATGGGCAAGCTGACCGGCGGTCTGAACATCCCTGGCCTCTAAGCGGGAGGGATACGCATGGGTTACACCGCAGCGCCGCTGGAAAAGCTTATTGAGCAGTTCAGCCAGTTCCCGGGCATCGGCCGCAAGGGCGCGACCCGGATGGCCTATCAGGTGCTGAGTATGTCGGACGCGGACGCCGCGGCACTGGCCGAGGCCATCCAGAACGCCCACACCCGGCTCCACCGCTGCCGCGTCTGTCAGAACTACACTGAGGCCGAGCTCTGCCCCATCTGTTCCAGCGCCAAACGGGACCGCTCCACCATCTGCGTGGTCGAGACGCCCCGCGATGTGCAGGCCTTTGAGCGCACCCGGGAGTACCACGGCCTGTATCATGTCCTCCATGGCCTCATCAGCCCCATGGACGGCATCGGTGCCGAACAGCTCTCGGTGAAGGAGCTGTTGGCCCGGCTGGGCAGCGGCGAGGTGAAAGAGGTCATCATGGCCATGAACCCCACCGTCGAGGGCGAGGCCACGGCCATGTATCTGGCAAAGCTCATCAAGCCCCTGGGCATCAAGACCACTCGTCTGGCCTACGGCCTGCCCGTGGGCGGCAGCCTCGAGTACACCGATGAGACGACGCTTTACCGCGCGCTCTCCGGCCGCGACGAGCTGTAAAGAGCAGATTTTATAGAACCTTAACGATTCTTTCAAAAATCGCTCTTGAAAATCCAGCAAAATGTGATATAATGACAAGACAGTAAAGGAAAGGAGGCGCGCTTCATGGCACCTGCCAAGGAACGTCCGGCGACAAAGACCATCGCCACAAACCGCGAGGCGCGTCACGAGTATTTCGTGCTCGAAGCGCTGGAAACGGGCGTCGAGCTGAAAGGCACCGAGGTCAAGAGCCTGCGTGCCGGCGGCGTCAACCTGAAAGACAGCTGGGTCGATATTGAGGACGGCGAGCTGCTGGTCAAGGGAATGCACATCACTCCCTACGACCACGGCAACATCTTCAATCAGGACCCTCTGCGGGTGCGACGTCTGCTGGCCCACAAGACCGAGATTCGGCGTCTGCACCAGCAGTGCAAGCTGCAGGGCTATACTCTCGTTCCCCTTTCTCTCTACTTCAAGCATGGCCGCGTCAAGATGGAAGTCGGCCTGTGCAAGGGCAAAAAGCTCTACGACAAGCGTGCCGACGCCGCCAAGCGCGACGCCAAGCGCTCCATCGACCGGGCTGTGAAGTCCAACGGCAAATTCTACTAAATCTCTTTCAGGCAGCATTTCTGCCCTGAGAACACCAAGCTTTCTGCGCATGGCAACATGCGCTTTATGGGGGCGTAAAGGTTTCGACGGGGGGAGCGAGGCCTGGGCAGCGGGTAGCAGTGGGGGAACTGCTCTAAACTCCTCCAAAAAATTAACTGACAACAATAATTATCAGTTGCTCGCAGCCTGAGTGCTGCGCGTTCCGCCCACTCTTGTGTCGTGTGGGGCCGGGGCGTCCTTTAGACACAGCACCTGAACGGACCTAAGCTTTGCGGACCGGCAGGAACTCATGAAGCTACTGAAGCGTTAGCCTGACGATCGGCGTGACGCGGAGGGAATGTTGTAGATCGCCTGCACCCGGAGACACCTACGCTGAACTCTTTTCGGACATGGGTTCGACTCCCATCGCCTCCACCAACTGAAAGGGCGAGGGTATTTGGTACTGTTATTTTCGGACAGTATCGGATACTCTCGCCTTTATTTTTGTTGCTGATATGATTCTTCAAATTGATTTGGGGTTTGCTGTTTAAGACATTCATGCGGTCGGTAATCGTTATAAAAATCAATATATTCTGATAGACTTTCCTCTAATTCGGAGACAGTTTCATAAAAATGAAATTTGAACTGTTCTTTTTTAAGCGAAGCAAAGAAAGATTCCGCCACAGCATTATCAAGTGGATTGCCTATATTGGAAAAGGATTGGTGTATATTAAAGTCAAGAAGTAGTTGACGAAAGCTGAATGCGGTATACTGTGCGCCTTGGTCACTATGAAATGTTAACCCTTGCGGATGGTTCCGATTTTGATAGGCCAATTTGAATGTGTGAATCGTGAGTTCTGCATCGGCGAATTCGGCAACGGCGTGTGAAATGACTTTTCGAGAAAATAGGTCGATGATAACACAGATATATGCGATAGAAGTGTTTACCTTAACATAGGTGATGTCACTGACCCAAATGCTGTTTGCTTTTCAACGGTAAAATTTTGCTTTACGAGATTGGGACGATAAGTATAGTGCCGCTGAAAAGTAGCATTCTCTGGAAGTGCTTGTTTACGTTTTAATCCGTGCTCTTTCATGAGCCGCACAATACGTTTTGTGCTAACAGTATAGCCTTGCTCCATCAATTTTGCGCGAATCTTTTTTGCACCGAAACGGTAATCGCTTTTCTGGAAGATGATAGTGATTTTTTCTTTCAAAAGCGTATCTTCTACATCTAGTTGCTTTTCAATCAGTGCACTTTTCTGTCTATTTATGTAAGTGGATTTTGAAAGATTCAGCAAACGGCAAAGTGTGTAGAAGCTGTATTCTGACTTTAAGGCATCAATAATTTGCACCTTGTTGTCTATGGACAAATCAAGAGCAGCAAGAGATTTTTGATAGATGGAATTTTCATTTTCCAAGGTTGCAACATGGCGTTGAAGCGTTGCAAGATCGCGTTTAGAAATGTTTGAAACTTTTGCTTCTTCGCTCCATTGGTATAAGATACTGCGAGAAATATGGAACTGGGCACAGAGATCAGCGGTACTTGTGCCACTGTTGTATAGCTGGACAACCTTATTCCGAAAATCGGCAGAGTAGGTCATAATATTCTCCTTTATAGTCTAAAATGCCATTATTATCCCATAAAGGAGATAAGATGTAAAGAGATGGTCTTGACAATAGAGGATATATCCGCTATACTGTATATGAGATAAATCCACTATTCAAAGGGAGTGCAGCCGTGCAGGAATATGAAATTGAATTCTACGATAAAGCCGATGGCTCCGAGCCAGCCAAAGAGTTTATCCTAAGTCTGGATAAGAAAATGCAAGCCAAAGTTTTGCGTACCGTTGCGTTGCTCCGCGAGGAGGGGCCATTTTTAAGGGAACCGTATTCCAAAGCACTGGATGATGGAATTTTTGAGATTCGTACCAAGTTTGGGTCGGATATTACCCGCGTGCTGTATTTCTTCGTGGTTGGTAAAAAGGTGATCCTCACAAATGGATTTATCAAGAAGACCCAGAAAACACCTGCTTCAGAGATCACACTGGCAAAACAATATCGCGCAGATTATCTTGCCCGAAAGGAGAATTCCAAATGACAAACTTCAACGATTTTTTGAATGAGCAGATGAAAGACCCTGAATTCAAGGCCGAATGGGACGCACTTGACCCGGAATTTTCCGTAATTGAAGCCATGCTCAAGGCCCGCAAAGAAAGCGGTTTGACCCAGAAGCAACTTTCGGAGCGCACGGGTATTGCACAGACCGACATCAGCAAACTGGAACGCGGCAATGCAAACCCGTCTCTTCGTACCTTGCAGCGGCTTGCTGCCGGGATGGGAATGAAGGTTAAAATTGAATTTGTTCCTGCATCTGCAAAATGATTTAGTGATGGATGCGTTTCGGTAAAATAGAAAGCACAATAGTGACGCTATGCAGCGATATTTTCAAGCACGCGTTCGTCCGGCGTTGCAGTCCGTCCACCACACGTGAGCCAGACGAACCCTCTGTGCTCCACCAAAGGGAAGAGCCTCACCGCTTTGCGGTGAGGCTCTTCCCTTTTCATCTTATAGCATCCTTATCCCATGAAATCAAGCAGCACGTCGATGTCCTGACTGATGGCGCGGAGATAGTCAGCTCCGCCGCGCCGGCCATCATAGTTCCGGACGCGGCTGCTCATCTCATTCAGGAGTTCTTCCTTCCGCACCAGAACGGGGTCTCCGATCCACTCGTCTTTCTCTATAAAGGCTTCCAGCTGCTCATATTCTTTTATGATACGGACGTTGGACAGGTTCTCCGGGAGGGTACGGGCATCGAACCAGTCCGGCTGCGCGTGAAAGTCCAAAGGCGGCAGCGGGTCCAGCGGCTCATCGGCGTCCCACACATAGGGATGCCGGTCATCTTCTTCCGGCGTCTTCTTGAAGCGTCCTACCCGGTCCTCGGCCTTGCCGACCGTCTCATAGTGGTTGAACAGCGCCTCAACATCGTAACCATAGAGCTCGTAGGCGTCCGAATAGCGGTCTGCATAGTCCTTGTACTGGAATGTCTCGACGCTTTCCGTCCCCGGGGTAAGGTCAAGCCAGATGCTCACCGCCTCCGCATGGGTGGGCAGAGCTGCCATGACCGTCAGGGCCAGAACGCCCGATGTGACCGCCGCAATAAATTTTCTTCGCATGATAAAACCTCCTTTTTATGAGCGGTTCATCCCAGAATCGAGAATCTCCGCACTTCTACATTGTTATTCTCCACGCCGGAGCAGTCCTGAAAGACTTTATGCCGTATCCGGCCCCGGATGGTGTTGCCGCTGACTTCCTTCGTGCTGGCGATGCCGTAGCCGAGGGAGACGTCCAGCGTATTCCCTTTCAAGGCGCTGAGCTGATAGCAGATGCGCCGCCCGTTGTCGCCGCTCAGGGTGATGCGGCTGTTCTGGATGACCGTGCTGCCGTCGGCACGGTCATTGCCCCGGGCCAGCATGGGGTTCGCGCCCTTTTTCATATCGTGCTTTGCCATGCTGTCCGGCTGTTTCATGGTGATGTCGCAGTTGTCCACGACGGCGCGGGTCTTATCGCCTACCATACGGAAAATGGTCTCGCAATACTCCGCACGGACGGTGCAATCCTCCATCCGGACGTCTGTGGTGCCGCTCTGCCCCAGCGTGATGAACCACACCGGGCGATGACCGGCATCCAGCGCCTCCTGCGTCTGTGTCTCATAGAAGCTGCAGCCCGAGAGGACGACATCCCGCACCGCGCCGCCCCATCCCCAGACCGCCAGCAGCTCGTCGGCACCGGACTTGTAAAATTCACAGTTCTGGAAGCGGATATTCCGGCTCTCCACCCTGTCCGTCCAGTTGCGCACCCAGATGCCGCCGGACGCGCCGGAGGTCATCTGGCGGAATACACAGCCCTCAAAACGGATATTCTCGTTGCCTCCATACAGGTCGGCGGCGCCGCGCCCCCACTCGTTGGGCTCACAGTCGAAGGTGCAGCCCACAAATTCCACATTGCGGGCGAGCATCACCCGGAGCATATAGTTGGCCTGACAGCTGTCCGCTGCCCGGAAGGTCACATTTTCCAGCCGGACGTCGTGGGCGCAGTCATCATCAGAGTCTTTCATAAGCTCCACCGCCACACGGTCCTCTCTCAGGTCAGGGTACTGAATATCACTGAGCAGGACAGCGCCGTTTCCCTGGATGGTCAGTCCGCTGGGCAGCCCGAGGCAGGAGGAGAAGCGGTAGACCGCCCCCGCCGTCAGCTCGAGAGGCCGACCGGCCGCGCTGGCCTGCTGCATCGCGGTCTGCAGAGCCTGCAGGTCGTCCGCGATACCGTCGCCCTTCGCCCCGAACTGTTCCGGCGTAACGCCGGTACTCACCGGACGAGCCGTACTGCTCTGGGCAGCAGACGCTGTGACCGCCTGAGCCGGGGTCGCAGCCGCCGTTTCGCTCTTCTGCCCACAGCCGCACAAAAGCAGCACCGCCATGAGGACAAAGGCCAAAGCTTTTATTTTCACGTTCGAATGTTCTCCTTCTCTGCCGGGGCTTCTTATGCTTATCATACCATAAACCACAGTCGATGTATAGCCAAAAGAGCCGCTGCCCGCAGAATGCGGCAGCGGCTCTTTTCAGCTTTTCAGTTCAACCGGGTGTCAGCTCAGGACTGGCAGGCGGTGATGAGGCTCATCTTGTAGACCTCGTCGGCGTTGCAGCCACGGGACAGGTCGTTGATGGGAGCGTTCAGGCCCTGCAGGATGGGGCCGTAGGCAGCGTAGCCGCCCAGACGCTGTGCGATCTTATAGCCGATGTTGCCGGCCTCGATGCAGGGGAAGATGAAGGTGTTGGCCTGACCGGCGACCTTGCTGCCCTTGCACTTGACCTGTGCGACCTCGGGAGCAACGGCTGCGTCGAACTGCAGCTCGCCGTCAATAGCCAGCTCGGGGGCCATCTCCTGAGCCTTGATGACAGCGTCGTGGCTCAGAGCGACGGTGCCGCCCTTGCCGGAACCCTTGGTGGAGAAGCTCAGGACAGCGACCTTCGGGTCGATGCCGAACAGCTTAGCGGTCTTAGCGGTCTCGACAGCCACCTCAGCCAGCTTGGCAGAAGCAGCGACCTTGACCTCGCCGGTAGCCTTATCGACGGTATCGGTGTAGTCGATGTTGACGGCGCAGTCGCCCATAGCGATGCGCTTCAGGCCCTCTTCGCCGCAGTCACGGTCCAGAATGAAGCAGGAGCTCACCAGATGAGCGCCCTTCTTGGTCTTGACCAGCTGCAGAGCGGGGCGGATGGTGTCGGCGGTGGAGTAGGTAGCGCCGCCCAGCAGGCAGTCAGCCTTGCCCATCTTGACCAGCATGGTACCGAAGTAGTTGGACTTCTTCAGCAGAGCAGTACACTCCTCTGCGGTCTGCTTGCCCTTGCGCAGCTCGACCATGGTGTTGACCATCTCATCGAAGCCAGCGTAGTTCTCAGGGTCGATGATCTCAGCAGCGGAAATATCAAAATTGCCAGCAGCGGCAGCGGCCTTGCACTCTGCCTCGTTGCCGACCATAACGACTTTCAACACGCCCTCAGCCAGCAGCTTGCTTGCGGCCTCCAGGATGCGGGGGTCATTGCCCTCGGTAAAAACGATCGTCTTGGGGTTTGCCTTCAGCTGGGCTACCAGGGGTGCAAACATATCAGCCATTGTTGATTACCTCCGAAATTACTTTGCAATTATTCCCGGGCATCACAGATATGCCCTTCTTTTTTATTCTAGCACAGAGTCAGAAAACTTCAAGACAAATCTTGAATTTTGTGGTATATTTTAAGGAAGAAATCGCGCGATAATTTGTTAAGAAAATGTCATTTAGTTTGTGAGAGGATACCGAGCTTATGGATTGGGAAACACTGAAAACCGACTGTCTCGCCTGTCAGCGCTGTCCGCTGCACACCACCCGGCACAACGTGGTGTTCGGGCAGGGTGTGAAGAATGCCGAGGTGCTCTTCGTGGGCGAAGGCCCCGGCCAGAGCGAGGACGAGCAGGGCCTGCCCTTCGTGGGACGCAGCGGCCAGCTGCTGGACAAATACCTCTTCGCCATCGACCTCGACCGTGCCTCCAACTGCTATATCGCCAACATCGTCAAGTGCCGCCCGCCCCAGAACCGCGACCCCCTGCCCGCCGAGAGCGAAGCCTGTATGCCCTGGCTGCGAGAGCAGTTCCGTCTGCTGCGGCCTAAAATCGTCGTCTGCCTGGGCCGCATCGCCGCCCAGCGGATGATACGCGCCGACTTTTCGGTGACGAAGGAGCACGGCACCTTTATTGAGAAGAACGGCATCCTCTTCATGGGGACGTTCCACCCCGCCGCCCTGCTCCGTCAGCCCCAGAACAAGCCGGAGGCTTTCGGCGACTTTGTGGCCCTGCGGGATAAAATACACGAGGTGTGCGAGCATACGTATTAAACCTCTCAGTCTCGCTATCGCTCGACAGCTCCCCTACCGAGGGGAGCCTCTGGCGAAGAGATTAAGTTTTCCGGTATGCCAAGGCCTCTCCTCGTTAGGAGCAACAACGACGACCGCCGCCAGTGGCGGAAACAGGGAGTCGCTGTTGGGGCCGCGGCCAGCAAGACGCAAGCAAAGCGCTGCGGATGCTGGGTGCCGCAACCCGGGCAGTGGCATTGCGAAGCAATGACGGAGAGGTTTTCCCCTCTTCACTTTTTTCCTCATTTTTGCATACCCTATAGCAAAAGTGAGGTGTTTGAGTATGAATGCTGTACGCAGCGATTCTGTTGATTTCTTTCTGGGCACCACCACCCCTGCCGGGTTCAAGGGCTATTTTGAGCCGCTTCGGCGGGAACCGGGGATGCAGATGTATCTCATCAAAAGCGGGCCGGGCTGCGGCAAATCGACGCTGATGAAGCGGCTGGCCATCAAGGCCGAGCAGCGGGGCGAGCCTATCCAGCGCATCCACTGCGCCAGCGACCCCGACAGTCTGGACGGCGTCATCTTTCTCGACAAGCGCGCCGCCATCGTGGACGCCACCGCACCCCATGTCATGGAGCCGGACGCCCCGGGCGCAGAGGAGCAGGTGGTGAGCCTGTACCACACACTGGACGCCGACGCCCTCCACGCCCACGCCGACGAGGTGAAGCGGCTCTTCGCCCAGAACACTGCCCTGCGCAGCCGGGCCGCGCGGTATATCGCATCTGCCGGGAGCCTGCTGCTGGACAGCCGCCGGGCTGAGGCGTGCAGTGCCAACTTCGAGAAAGTCCGCCGCTACGTCAAGCGGCTCTGCGCCCGGACTCTCCCCCGCCTGCCCGAGGGGGCCTCGGCCAGCGAAGAGCTGCGGCTGCTGTCGGCCATCACGCCGAAAGGGCCGGTCTTCTACCGCGGCACCGTACAGGCGCTGGCCGACCGGTATGTGGTCTTCCATGACGACTACGGCGCCGTCTCCCGCCTGCTTCTCGAGCTCATCCGGGCCGAGGCGCTGGCCCGGGGCTACCACATCATCACCTGCCCCTGCGCCATGCACCCCGACGACAAGATAGACCATCTCTTCATCCCGGCCCTCCGGCTGGCTTTCCTCACCGACAACCGGTGGCACCCGGTGCAGCTGCCCGGCGTGCAGGCCGTCCGGTGTACCCGTTTCGTGGACCGGGAAAATCTGGCGGGCTACCGCGCCCGTCTCCGCTTCAACGAGCGGGCGGCAGCAGAGCTTTTGGAACAGGCCGCCGACCTGATGGCACAGGCCAAAGCCTGCCACGACGAGCTGGAGACGTACTACCGCGCCGCCGTGGACTTCGGCAAGGTGGACGAAGCTGCCGCCCAGTGCGCCGGGATGCTGGGGCTGGAATGATATTCTAAAAGGAAGTGACCCGCTATGTCTGCTTTTCGCCTGCCTGTCCGCCAGCTGGTGGAATTTTTGCTCCGCACCGGCAGCATCGACAGCCGCTTTACCGGCTTCGACCGCGCCAACGAGGGCGCACGCATCCACCGCAAGCTCCAAAAGGCCGCAGGCGAAGGCTACGCCGCCGAAGTCTTTCTCTCCGGCGAACGGGAGGCGGCGGGCATCCCCTTCACCATCGAAGGCAGGGCCGACGGCATCTTCACCGACGAGGCGGGCGTGACGGTCATCGACGAGATAAAGACCACAGCCGTCCCCGCCGACGACATCGCCGAGGACATGAACCCCTGCCACTGGGCGCAGGGAATGGTCTACGGGGCGCTGTATGGCCGTCAGCAGGGGCTGGAAAAGCTGGACGTCCGGCTCACCTACTACCAAATCGACACCGACGACATCCTCCGCTTCGTGCGGCATTTCACCCTTGAAGAGCTGGAAGCGTTTTTGCAGGATCTGCTCGAGCAGTACGCCCCCTGGGCGCAGCGTCAGCTGGCGTGGAAGGAGCAGCGGGGCGTGAGCCTTTCGGCGCTGGATTTTCCCTTTCCGGCCTACCGGCCCGGGCAGAGGGCGCTGGCAGGCGAAGTCTACCGCGCCTGCACTGCCGCGCCGTCTAAAAGCGGCGTCCGGCTCTTCTGTCAGGCCCCCACCGGCATCGGCAAGACCATGAGCGTCCTCTTCCCTGCTCTGCGGGCCATCGGCACCGGCTGCGGCGAGAAGCTGTTCTACCTGACGGCCCGCAACACGACTCAGTCCGCCGCCGAGGATGCCATTGCGCGGCTGCGGGCGCTGACGGCTCCCTTGCAGGACTGGCTGGAAGACGATCCCGACGCCGAAGCCCACGCGGCCCTGCTGGATCTCTACTTTGAGGTGCAGGACATCCTGCGGGCGTCGGAACGGTACGACGAGCATTTTGCCGCCCAGCTCACCGCCCGGGGCAGTGACCTTGAATTGCAGCTGCTCTGCCTCGACCCGTCCCCCTTCGTGGACGCAAGCCTTTCGGCAGGGCGGGCGGCGGCGCTGTTCAGCGCGACGCTGACACCGCCGGGCTACTACCGCACCGTCCTCGGCTGTCCCGAGGCCCGGGCCGTGGCGCTGGAAAGCCCCTTCCCGGCAGAAAACCTCGGGCTCTACTGTCTGCCCTCCATCTCCACCCGCTACCGCCAGCGGGACGCCAGCATCCGGCCCATCTCGGACGCCCTCGCGGCGCTGGCGTCCAGCCGGGTGGGCAACTATCTGGCCTTCTTCCCCAGCTATGCCTATCTGCGGCAGGTGTGGGAGGACTTCACCGCCCGCTACCCGGACATCGGCACACTGGTACAGGAGAGCGGTCTGGACGACGCCGGGCGGGCGGCGTTCCTCGAGCGGTTTTCGCCCTGCCCGGAGAAGACGCTTCTCGGCTTCGGGGTCATGGGCGGCATCTTCGGCGAGGGCGTGGACCTCGCGGGCGACCGGCTCATCGGCTGCGCCATCGTGGGCGTGGGCCTGCCGCAGGTGAGTCCCCGTCAGGAAATGCTGCGCCGCTACTACGACGCCCAGAACGGGGCGGGCTTCGACTACGCCTACCGCTGGCCCGGGATGAACAAAGTCCTGCAGGCCGCCGGGCGGGTCATCCGGACGCAGGAAGATAAGGGCGTGGTGCTGCTCCTCGACGACCGCTTTGCCCAGAGCGAGTACGCCCGGCTCTTCCCGAAGCATTGGAGGCATCTGGAGTATCTGAGGGATACGGAAGAGTTGAAGAAAAAGCTGGAAGACTTCTGGGCTGAATAAACACCAAAAGAGGCAGACTCGCATCTGCCTCTTTTTCCATGCACTTATCGCCTTGCTTTCGCCGTCTTTTTCCGCATGATGTCCCACGAGGGCATCTGGCTGCGCAGGGTATCCCACGCCGTCATCCGGACGCTCGTCCGGGTGCGCAGACCTTCGAAAGCCTCATCGAGGTACTGCATCTCAGCCACAGCATGCATCGCGTGGTCGGAGACGCAGAGACGGCCCAGCGGGGTCTTACAGAGCGCCAGGACCATGACGTCCATCTTCCGGCGGCCGGGCGTACCGGCACGGTAGCAGTCGGTGTTCTCCTTGTCGTCCACGGGGATGTGGGCGGCTTTCAGCATCTCGCAGGCCTCCCACGCGGCGTCGAGGACCAGGTCACGCTGCTCCTTCGTCGCCTTGGAGAGGTCGCCGCTGCAGGCGTAGCAGAGATAGCAGGCCGGCAGGATGAGGGCGAGGTGGCACTTGAGCCATCCGTCCATGTCGCTGACGAAGGTCAGCTTGTACTTTGCGCCCTCGAAAGCCGTCTTGACCCGGTAGCGGAAGACGCCCGAAAGGGGCGCGGTAGCCCCGCCGATGGTCATATCCACACCGACGTGGGCGCTGACGACCTTATCGACATCCCGGTGGCCGCCGCTGCTCTGGAAGCCGAAGGCGATCTTATCCGCCGGGCGCTGCATGGCCTGCATGACCTCCACGGCGTGGGGGTCGTTGCCCACGAAGACGAAGTATTCGCTCCTGTTCTGCTTGAGGATGGGCAGCACGTCGGGCAGCTGCCCGGCCTGCAGCGTCACGAAAACGAGGTCGTAGCAGTCGTCCGGGGCCAGCGTGTCGATGGTGGCCACCCGATCCACCGTGGTGCGGCACTGCGCCCAGTGGCGGATGACGAGGCCTCTTTGGTCGAGCCTCTCCTTCCACTCGCCCCGCGCCAGCATGGTGACGACATTCTTTTTGTTCTGCAGCAGACGGTGGGCCAGCTCACAGCCCTGCACGCCTGCACCATAGACCAGTATCCTCATCTCTGCCTGCCTCCTTATATAGGCCCCACCCCGGGGCCGGAAGTCATCAGTGCTTCAAAAACGAGAAGAATCCCTTCTTCTCATACGGCTTTTCCTCTGCGCCGGTCACGGTATAGCCCGTGTCGGCAATGGCAGCCTTCAGGGCTTCGATGTCCAGCGGCTGGGCCGAGACGATGACCGTCTCTCCCTTAGTGTGGGAGGAAGTCACCTTCTCCACCTGCGCAGTCTTGCGCACCACCTCGTTGACGTGGCTCTCGCACATGCCGCACATCATGCCGTCTACTTTCAGCGTCGTCTGAACCATTGGTCAGTACCTCCTAAGGATCGTCATTCACTGGGCAGACTGCACAAGCCGCCCGTGCGTTTTTCGTCATTTTGTTAGTTTCGCCTAACTTTTTATGGGAAACAAAAGGCCATCGGCCCCGCGCACCCCTCAGCGCCCGAGACAAAAGACCCTGTTTCTCTGTTTCCGTCTTCATCATACCACACCGGTATGGTAATTGCAAGTGCCGGTTTCTCACAGTACACGGGTGTGGTATATTTCTCCCGTCTCTACGTCTTTCCAGTAGAAGACGCCGTTTTCCAGAATCATATAGCTGTGGGGACTGTTTTCCTTCGGGATGCTCAGGGAGCCGGGGTTGAGGCAGACGTTCCTCTGCCCGAACTCCGTCCACGCCGGGACGTGGGTGTGGCCGTGGAGCAGGATGTCCCCTTCGGCCAGCGGCGGCGGGTTCTTTCCATTATAGATATGCCCGTGGGTGGCATAAATGAGCTTTTCGCCCGCCGGGAGGATGCAGTAATCCGCCATCACCGGGAGATCCAGCACCATCTGGTCCACCTCGGCCTCGCAGTTGCCCTGGACGCAGCAGAGTTTGTTTTTCAGGCCGTTCAGCATCGGGATGACCTCTTTCGGCGCGTAGTCCCGGGGCAGGTCGTTCCGGGGGCCGTGGTAAAGCAGGTCGCCCAGCATCAGCAGCCGGTCAGCCCCCTCCCGCTCAAAGGCCTCCACCATCTTCTTGCAGTAATAAGCCGACCCGTGCAGGTCGGACGCGATCATCCATTTCATGGCATCTTTCCCCTTTTGTCCTGTTTTTGACTTCATTGTAAAGGCTCTCAAACAGAAAGTCAAGCATGGCTCCCAGAGGTCGGAAACGCTTTTCACCTTTTTTATTTTATCCTATCCCCTTGTCAGTGCAGATGTAAAATGATAAAATTTTCCTGTCCGAAAATCTCATTTTGTTAGGAAGGAAAAAACATTATGGAACAAAATCATGACATGGATGAGATCGACCTCCTCGAGTTGGCGCGGCTTCTCTGGAGCCACGCATTGCAGATCGCTGCGGCCGGCATTGCGGCAGCGGTCATCTGCCTGCTGGTCTGTACCTTCGTATTGACGCCCCGCTATCAGGCCTCCGTCAATCTAATCGTCAATTCCCGGCAGGACGGCAATGCTTCCATTACCAGTGACAACATCAACTCGGCCCGGAATCTCATCGACACTTATGCAGTCATCATCAAGAGCAACATCGTCCTGAACGACGTCATCGAGCAGCTGGGTCTGGATATGACCTACCGTCAGCTGCTGGCCTGCGTCTCTGTGGACGGCGTGGGCTCGACCCAGATCATGTCCATCACGGTCACCAACGAGGACCCCGCCCTGGCCGGAAAGATCGTGCAGGCCATCGCCGAGACTGCCCCCGATGTCATCGTGGACAAGGTGGAGGCCGGCTCCTGCAAGGTCGTGAGCGACGTGGAGATCACGAGCAACCCCGTCTTCCCTCAGACGAAGAAGTACGTCCTGACCGCTGCTCTCGGCGGCATTGTGGCGGCCTGCGGCATTCTGGTTCTCGACCACCTGCTCCATGACTACATCGTCGATAGCGAGGACATCCAGAAAAAGCTGGAGCTTCCTGTACTCGGCCTTATCCCGGAGGTGTAATACCATGTGGAATCCGTTCAACCGAAACACCATCTCCAACTCTTCGGCAAGCAAGCGTTCGCTTCAGCTCATCACCCAGAAGGGTATGCCGTTTGCCTACGTTGAAGCTTACAAAGCTCTGCGCACCAACCTGAACTTTCTGTCCGGTTCCGGCGATGTCCACGCTTTCGTCGTCACCAGCACGGTCCCGGAAGAGGCAAAGTCCAATGTGTCGGTCAATCTGGCGCTGGCTCTGACGGAAAGCGGCAAAAAGGTCGTCCTCGTGGACTGCGACCTCCGCAAGCCTGTCCTTCACCGCTATCTGAAGGCCGGACACAATCTGAAAGGTGTCTCCAACGTCCTGTCCCGTCAAGTGGCGCTCTCCGACGCCCTCGTCGAGCTGAAGGACATCCCCAACCTGACGTTCCTGCCGGCCGGCACCACCCCTCCCAACCCTTCTGAGCTGCTCAGCCAGCCCCAGATGCAGGAGATGGTGGACACGCTGCGCGGGAGCTATGACTTCGTCATCCTCGATGCGCCTCCCATCTCGATGGTCACGGATGCCGCCGTCATCGGCCGCATCGTGGACGGTGCTCTCTTCGTCGTCCGCTCCAAGTATGCGTCCACCGACGCCGTCAAGACAGCCCTCGAGAAGCTTCAGGATGCCGGCGTAAAAGTCCTTGGCGCCGTTCTTACCCGTTATGATGCCAAAAAATCGCTCAAGCGCTCGGATTATGGGTACGGATATTACTACTATAATAGTAATTATTCCTATGGTCCCCCCCCCGATGGCATTTCAGAGTCAGCAGCCAAAAAGAGCGGCCTGACGTCAAAAAAGCAGCATAACGGCAAAGAAAAGCATTCCGTACATACGGAGGATGAAGCATGACAGACCTTCATTGCCATATCCTTCCTAACATTGACGATGGTGCCAAAGATGTTTCGATCTCCCTTCGTCTGCTGGAAAAAGAGTATGCAGACGGTGTGCGGAACATTGCTTTTACGAGCCACTTCAACAGTGAGTGGACGACTCCCGATGCATTCCTGCAAAAGCGTGCGGCCGCCTATGAGACACTGACAGCCGCGCTTCCGACCGGACCGGAAGCCATGCAGTTCCGCTTCAAGCTGGGCTGTGAAGTCTACTTCTCCCCCAAGCTCTGTGAGCTGGATGCCAAGGCGCTCTGCATCGGCGATACCTCTTATATGCTGGTGGAGTTTCCCACTACCCACAAGCCCCATTTCATCCGGCAGACCTTCGCCCTCCTGCAGGAGCAGGGTGTTCTGCCCCTCATCGCCCACATCGAGCGATACCCCTACGTCCTCGAAGACCCCACCCTGCTCTACAACTGGGTGGCCACCGGAGCCTATGTCCAAATCAACGCGGGCGCACTGCTGGATTCTCCAAAACTGCGCCGGACGCTCTGCAAGTTCATCTCGTGGCAGCTTGTCCACGTCATCTCGACGGACACCCACTCCCTGGACAAACGCCCGCCCCGGATGGCAGAAGCCGCTGCTGTTCTGGAAAAGGAGCTGGGCAGAGAGACTGCCTCAAAGCTTTTGCAGAACGGCGACGCACTTTTCGACGATGAGGAGCTGGATGTTTTCACTCCCCACCGGCCCAAAAAGTTCCTGAATTTCTGGATGTGACAGGCCTGTGAGTCCTCTATCCAGCTGAGCTTCCTCTCTATGCTGGTTTTTGTGAAAAGTCATACTTTTTCCTTGACAATCCACCCGTTTCGTGGTATCCTATCGCAGGCCGGTCAGAAAGGCTCTTCCCGCACTGCCCTTTCCGGCCCGCATCCCGGTGCCGTCCGGCGGCGTCCCGTAACGCCGCTTTTGCGATGCACCGTATTTCTCAGCACTTCAATAAAACCCGTGTGGATTTTTACAGCATAGATGTTTGCTACTTTTCGCCACACAATGGCCCGCTTCAAGCCGCCGTTGTGTGGCTTTTCTTGTGCGGAAATTTCAGGAAAGGAAGCTTTTGCCCCCATGAACGATACTTTTATGAAGACGAAGCCGGTGTTCCCGCTGCTGGTGTCGATGGCTCTGCCCAACGTCATCTCCATGCTGGTGAACTCGCTGTACAACATCGTGGACAGCCTCTTTGTGGCCCAGATCAACGAGCAGGCCATGACGGCCCTCTCCCTCGTGTTCCCCATCCAGAACTTCGTGAACGCCGTTGCCATCGGCTTCGGCGTGGGCATCAACGCCCTCGTGGCCCTCTACCGGGGCGCAGGCGACCACGACAGGGCGGACGCCGCCGCCACCCACGGCATGGCCCTCTCGGTGCTCCACGGCATCCTCTGCACGCTGACAGCTACCGCCATCATGCCCGGCTTCCTGGCCCGGTTCACCGCCGACGGCACCATCGTCTCTATGGGCGTGACCTACTCCACCATCGTCTTCCTGTTCGCTACCGTGAACATGGCCAGCCTCGCCTTTGAGAAGCTCTTTCAGGCCGTGGGCCGGATGAAGCTCACCATGATCGCCCTCATCTCGGGCTGTGTCTGCAACATCCTGCTGGACCCCGTCCTCATCTTCGGCCTCGGCCCGGTGCCTGCCATGGGCATTGCAGGCGCGGCGCTGGCTACCGGCATCGGACAGGCCGCCACTCTCGTCATCTATCTCGTGGTCTACAGCACCACCGAGTCGCCCGTCCATCTGCGCCGGAAGGCCCTGCGGCCTGACCTCTCTCTCGAAGGCCGTCTCTACGCCATCGGTGTGCCTGCCATCCTGAATCTGGCCCTGCCCTCCCTGCTGGTCACCTTCCTCAACGGCCTGCTGGCGGCCTTCTCCGAAAGCTATGTGGTGGTGCTGGGCATCTACTATAAGCTCCAGACTTTCCTCTATCTGCCCGCCAGCGGCATCGTGCAGGGAATGCGCCCCCTCATCGGCTACAACTACGGTGCAAAAGAGTACGCCCGCGTGGCAAAGCTCTACCAGCTCACCCTCGGCATGAGCGCCGTCATCATGGCGGCAGGCACCGTCATCTGTATGGCCGCTTCCGCGCCCCTCATCGGCCTGTTCTCCTCCACCCCCGAGACCATCGCCATCGGCCAGACCGCCCTGCGCATCATCTGCCTCGGCTTTGTGGTGTCGGCGGTGTCCACCACCTCTTCCGGCGCGCTGGAAGGTCTGGGCAAGGGTGCGGCCTCGCTGGTCATCTCCCTCTGCCGGTACGTCATCTTCATCATGCCGCTGGCGTGGCTGCTCTGCCGCCAGCTCGGCCCCACCGGCGTCTGGCACGCCTTCTGGGTCACGGAAGTGCTGTCGGCTGTCATCGCTTTTGCGGTGTATCGGAAGAGCGTAATTAAGAAGTAAGAGAAAGCCCGATGCATCGCATCGGGCTTTCTCTGTTATCTATCTTCCGGCACCAGCGCACACACCAACCGCACCATCCACGGCAAAAAAGGCAGCCAGAGCAGGGCGCAGCAGACGTTGAAGGCGGTGTGGGCGTTGGCGATTTGCCGGGAAATGACTTCCAGCTCCGGGCCTTTGGGGGAGATAAGCTCCACCAGCCGGACGAACCAGGGCAGCAGCATCGCCGCCAGCAGACTCCCGCTGAGGTTGAAGCAGCTGTGGGCCAGTGCGGCGCGGGCGGCGTCCTTTCCCTGCCCGATGCAGGCCAGCAGGGCCGTGACCGTCGTGCCGATGTTGTCGCCCAGAAGGACCGGCACCGCCCCGGCAAGGCCCAGCACGCTGTGGATGCCGTCCGGCCCGGCCTGACGGGCCACGTTCTGCAGCAGCGCGATGGTGGCCGAACTGCTCTGCACCACCATGGTCATGGAGAGGCCCAGCAGGATGCCCAGAAGCGGCGACTCCTTCACCCGGGTCATCCAGTCGAGAAAGACCGCCTGCCCGGCCAGCGGCTGCAAAGCCCGGCCCAAAATGTCGATGCCCTCGAAGAGCAGCCCGAAGGAGAACACCGCCTCGCCCACGGCCTGCCAGCGGGGCCTGCGGGCCGCGAAGTCGAGGAGGAAGCCCAGAAACAGCACCGGGTATACCAGCGTCTGGACATCGAAGGCGATGAGCTGTGCCGTCATGGTGGTGCCGATGTTGATGCCGTAGATGACGGCCACCGCCCGGGGCAGTTCCAGCAGCCCGGCGCTGACGAAGCCGATGACCATCACCGTCGCCGCCGAGCTGCTTTGGAGCACCGCCGTCACGGCCAGCCCGGTGAGGACACCCAGCAGCGGAGTGGCCGTCAGCCGGGCCAGCAGCCGCTTCATGGCGTCGCCCGCCGCCCGCTGCAAGGCGCGGCTCATCCTGTCCATCCCGTAAAGGAACATCGCCAGCCCGCCGAACAGCGCAAAGAGCATCTCCATCCCCTGCTCCATCCGCACACCCTCTTGTCCGTCAGTGTATGAGGGGTGGACGGGCGGTATGACGGGAAGGCTTCTTCTCTGTACAACCTCTCAGTCTGCTTCGCAGACAAGGCCGGGTTGCGGCAGCGCGTTAGCGCTGACGGAGAGGTCGGACTACGGAGAACTTGCTCTGAGACCCGCGCGTTATCTGATAAAGTGACATTTTTCTAACGCAGCATCGCCAAAAATCTCACTTTCTCAAGGTGATAAACTGAGGCTTGCTGATAAAGTGGGTCACTTTATCAGTCAGGGTCACTTTATCAAATTGATAAAGTGACGTTTTATAATTATAGTACGTTATTTTTTGGTCACTTTCTCACATAATCTACCTCAGTAGAGCGTATCACTTCATCAGCCCCATCGTCCATGCTCGGACCAGCAGGCCCAGCAGGACGACGGCCAGCAGCACCACGGTGAGAGCGCGGCTCTGGGTGCGCTGACGCTTCTTGTGGCGGGCCGTGGTCTGCATATTCTGGCGGCTGCGGCTGTTCCGGCCAGAGGTATTCCGGCTGCGGCTGGATGTCCCCCGGCCCGAAGCAGCACGATTCCCGCCGCTCTGGCGCTTGCGGGATGTGCTGCCGCTTTTCTGGGACTTCTGACGGCGGGGCGCTTCGTCCTCAGCCTTCTTCTGAGGCTCGATGGTCTCCGACGCGCCGCAGCGGGACAGAAAGTCCTCCGCCATCCGGTAATACTTCTCGAGGTCGCCGGTAGTCAGGGCCGTTCCCTCATAGCCCGCTTCCAGCTCCTCCACGGCCTCGTTGAACCGGATCGCTGCCTGTGCGGCTGCGGTCCTGTCGGAGGCGTGGGCGGCCTCGTTGCGGGCCATCCGCACCGCGTTGCAGGCGCGGCGGGCCGCTGCCGGGTGGGGCGTATTGCCCAGCAGGTCCAGAGGCCGGGCGGCGTCCTTTTCCGGATCCAGCAGGATGCGCATACAGAGGGTGGTATCCAGCTGCTGCCAGCCGGTGCGGCCATTCAGCTCCGGCAGGCGCTCGTAGTAGTCGGGGCTCTCCTTCTGGCGCTGGGCCAGATGCTTCAGCAGGGCGTCCACGCTGTGAGCGCCGGGCTTTTCCTCCCAGTGCCAGCGCAGCAGCTTCCGGCTGATGTCGTCGCAGGCCGCTTTGATCTCGAACGCGGCCTGCAAAGCTTCGTCAGGCATAATCATCTCTCCTTGTTAAACCTCTCCGTCACGCCTACGGCGTGCCACTGCCCCTCGGTAGGGGCAGCAGCGACGACCACCGCCAGTGGCGGAAGCAGGGAATCGCTGTTGGGGCAGCGGCCAGCAAGATGCAAGCAAAGCGCAGCGGATGCTGGGTGCCGCAACCCGGCCTTGTCTGCGAAGCAGACTGAGAGGTTATTCCTTAAATTAAAAGCGGAGGAAGCCTCTGCCTCCTCCGCCGTACATCCTATTTTACATCATGAACTGAGAATACACGAAGCCGCACAGGGCGATGCCCGCACACACGATGGCGGTGATGGGCGGCACCCAGCGGATGAGCGTCTCAGCGATGCTGTCACGGGGGTCTTCCTCTTCGCAGTCGTCCTCCTCGTCCAGCGGCTTTGCCTGCAGGCGGGACGGCGCGGCGGCGGGAGTCGAGGGTACCACACGGGTGCCGTACTTCTCCACCTCTTCGTCCGGCGCAAAGGACTTGGCCGGGCGCACCGGCTCCGGCTGGCGGGGCAGGACGCGGGTCGCCTCCTGCTCCGGGGCGCGGGACACCACGCGGGTCGCGTCCATCTCAGCGGCAGGCGCATAGCCTGGCGCAGGCTCCGCCGCCCGGGGCGGGATGATACGGGTGGCTTCCTCCTGCGCTGCACCCACGATGCGGGTAGGCTCCTCAGCAGGCGCAGCCGGGCGTACCGGCTGGGCCGCAGACTGCGGCTCGGGCTGGCGCACCGGGGCTTCCGGCTGCAGCAGGGTGTTCAGCGCGTTCTGCAAAAGAATGCGGTCACTGCCGCACTCGGAGCAGTAGACGGTGTCCTCTTCCTTCGGGTGGAAGGCACCGCAGGCGCAGTACCAGCCGTTCTCGAAGACCTGGGGCATGAACTTCATGCCGGTGCGGTTCATCCGGGCTTCGAGGGCCTTCTGCATCTCGACGCTCAGGCGGCGGGGGGCCGGCAGGCGCACCCGCTTGATGCTCTCGAGGTGGACGACCTTCCTGCCGCTGTAGACATTGCGCAGGGTAACGTCCACGCTGGTGATGGCCTTCTGGGTGACAAAGACGGCATCGTCCATGCCGAAGCTCTCGCCGGGCTTTGCGGTAAGGTCACGGTACTCGAACTCGTCCTCACAGAGGATGACGCCGTCCACGCCCTTGCACTTGAAGTGGATCTCCAGTGCCGTCAGGGTCACGCGGGAAATGTTCTTAAAGGTCAGACAGACCGCGTGTTCGCCGCTGACTTCGCCCTTGAGCAGCTCCACGCAGACGAACTGCACCGGGCTGCCCGGGGTGTAATAGTTGGCCCGTGTCCGCGCGACCGGTTCAAAATTTTCCTCCACAACACTCTCCCCTTTCTCTTGGTTTACTGGTTGGCTTCGCCTTCATCCGGCGTTTCGGGGGCCGGGGCTTCCTGCGGGGCGGCATCCACTGCCTCAGCAGGTTCGGCAGGCTCCGCAGCCTCTGCGGTTTCGGCCTGTTCCACAGGCTGGACAGCGGGCTGATCCTCGGCGGGCTTTGCGTCGGGGTCCTCACGCGAGGGCAGGGTCTCGCCTGCCATCACGGCGTTGAACTCCTTCTCGTTCAGCTTCTCGCGCTCCATCAGGGCCTGTGCCAGCGCATGGAGCTGGTCGATATGCTCCGTCAGGGTGCGGCGGCAGGTCTCGTAGGCCTCGTCGATGATGTCCCGCATCTCGCTGTCGATCTCAGCAGCGGTGGTCTCGCTGTAGCCCTTGCCCTGACCGAGGTCGCGGCCCAGGAAGGTCTCCTCCTGAGAGGTGCCGTAGACCACAGGGCCAAGGCGCTCGGAGAAGCCGTACTTGGTGATCATCTGGCGGGCGATGTTCGTCGCCTGCTGCAGGTCGTTGGACGCACCGGTGGAGATGTCGTCCAGGATAAGCTGCTCGGCTACGCGGCCGCCCAGACTGGACACGATGTCCTCGAACATCTCGCCCTTGGTGACGTAGCTGCGGTCTTTCTCAGGCAGATACATGGTGTAGCCGCCGGCCTGACCGCGGGGGATGATGGTGATCTCATGCACACGGGGGTGGTGCTTGCAGTAGAAGCCCGCCACAGCGTGGCCTGCCTCGTGGTAGGCGGTGAGCTTTTTCTCTTCGGGGGTGACGACCCGGCTCTTCTTCTCGGGGCCGGCCATGACCTTCATGGAAGCCTCTTCGATGTCCTCCATCGTAATGGCCTTGCGGCTGCGGCGTGCAGCCAGCAGAGCAGCCTCGTTGACGAGGTTCTCGAGGTCAGCGCCCGCAAAGCCTGCGGTGCGCTGTGCGATGACCTTGAGGGAGACATCCGGGGCGAGGGGCTTGTTCTTGGTGTGGACTTTCAGGATCTCCTCGCGGCCCTTGACGTCGGGCAGGCCGACGTAGACCTGACGGTCGAAGCGGCCCGGGCGGAGCAGGGCCTTATCGAGGATGTCGGCACGGTTGGTGGCCGCCATGACGATGACGCCATCGTTGGCCTCGAAGCCGTCCATCTCGACCAGCAGCTGGTTCAGGGTCTGCTCGCGCTCGTCGTGACCGCCGCCGAGACCGGCACCGCGCTGACGACCCACAGCATCGATCTCATCAATGAAGATGATGCAGGGCATGG
>ENA-UOJR01001062-UOJR01001062.1-human-gut-metagenome-genome-assembly--contig:-C115P-NODE-1062-length-27584-cov-28.223946_pt1 | contig 27584 bp, 20 predicted proteins | sample MGYA00242354_ERZ723901 | MGnify/ENA metagenome assembly ERZ723901
CCCGGCTGATGGAAGCTGACGCAGACCTTGAACGAGTGCTTGTCATTGACGATAGGGACACACCGCTGACCCTTGCCGATGAGCGCATAGCAAGGGCAATCCGGGAAAACAACGCAAGGCTGGTTATCATTGACCCGGTACAGGCGTTTCTGGGCGCAGATGTGGACATGAACCGGGCAAACGAGGTGCGCCCGATATTCCGCAGTCTGGGAGACATTGCACAGGCTACCGGGTGCGCTATCGTGCTGATCGGACACCTCAACAAAGCCGCAGGAACGCAAAGCACCTACCGGGGATTAGGGTCTATCGACATTACGGCGGCAGTCCGCAGTCTGCTCTTTATCGGCAAGCTGAAGGACAGCCCCACAACGAGGGTGCTTATCCATGAGAAAAGCTCCCTTGCGCCGCCCGGACAGTCCCTTGCCTTTTCTCTGGGAGACGAGAAAGGCTTTGAGTGGATAGGGGCTTATGACATTACCGCTGACGAGCTTCTTGCCGGGACAGACACCGCCAAGACCGAAAGCAAGACCGCACAGGCGCAAATGCTCATTCTGGAACTGCTTGCGGACGGAAAGCGTATGCCGAGTGCAGAGCTGGAAAAGGCAGTCAATGAGCGTGGGATTTCCTCACGCACCATGAGAACGGCAAAGAGCCGTATCGGGGACAGACTTGTGACCGAGAAAGACGGCACAGCATGGGTCTGCTATCTCCGAGACTGACAACAGGAACACGGCAAGCGTGGCAAAGACGGCAAGGTTTTTATAGATACCTTAATGTTGCCGCCTTGCCTTGTTCCCTCATACCGACACCGCCCGATGATGAACAGTCACCGGGCATTTTTCATTTACAGGAGGATTTTGAATGAACAATACCGCAACCAACACCGCCACTTGCCCGACTGTCAGAAAGCAGATCGGCAAGACAACCTATATCGTCCGTGTCCATTTCAGCCAGACCGCAAAAGAGACGATGGAGGACAAAATCAAGCGTCTGCTCCGTGAGGAAGTCCGCAAAATGTGACTTCTTTTTGGATTTGATGAAAAAGTCCTTGACTTTTCGTCTCTGGAGAAGCTGACGCTTATCACACTTGAGGATGACGGCGCGGCAGATTTGCCGGATATTGCAGACGAATCCCTGCTTGCGTGGCGAGAGGAGCTCTTTGCTCTTGCGCAGGACAGAAGCAAGCCAATCGAACTGCGCGCCGCGGAAATTTTGCAGACGGCGGGGCGGACGCTTTCCCATTATTCGTGGGCAGAATGGGCGGAGATTTATCTGGAGTTAGAGCGTTTGGAGCCAAGCTGGACAGACCGCCTTCTGGAGCTGAAGGAAACCGATTTGACGGGGATTTCCCTGCCGGATGCGATGGCGTGGGAGCCTGCGTTGGAGCAGCTTCTGGTGTATTTTCTCTATCGGCAGATGCCCCTTGCGCTGGATGATGGAGAATATGAGGGAAGAGCCGCCTTTGCTGTGCTGAGCTTTGCCATAATTCGCAGGCTTTTATTGGTGCATTTTGCATTGCACGGCAGCGTTGTTTTGGCGGATTTGATTGAAATTGCAAGGCAATATTCCGCAGAAATTGAGTATTCGGATGAAAATGTTGAAATTTTGTTATACAGAATACAGGAAGTATTGTAAAGAAAGTCGCCTTTTGGCGGCTTTTTTTGCGTTTTCGATGTACAGATGTAGAGAATTGTCGGGTTTTGTTTGCAGGGCGAGGACTTTTCATGCTATAATATTACCTATTATACTTTATTAAAGATGCGCTTTATTTTGTGATTTTGTAAAGTGATTCTCGAAACGGAAAAAGAGGAGGAAGGGAAAGAAAAATGAGTTCCAAAGACTGTAGCGTAAACAACATTTATCAATTAGAGGGCAGGGTGCCTTTGCTGAAAGCCATTCCCTTTGGCTTACAGCATATTCTGGCAATGTTCGTTGCCAATCTGACCCCGATTACTATTATTGCGGCGGCAGGGGGGCTTTCTCAGGCGGAGATTGCAGTGCTTCTGCAAAATGCAATGTTTATTGCCGGGATTGCAACGCTGATTCAGCTGTATCCCGTCTGGAAGGTCGGATCGGGTCTGCCAATCGTTATGGGGGTCAGCTTCACCTTTGTAACGGTTTTATGTACGGTTGCGTCTAATTATGGGTATCCCTCGGTTGTCGGGGCGGTGCTTGTCGGCGGTCTTTTTGAAGGCACACTGGGGCTTCTGGCAAAATATTGGAGAAAGCTGATTGCACCTGTGGTTGCGGCATCTGTTGTTATTGCAATCGGGATGTCCCTGTTTTCTGTTGGTGCAAGATCCTTTGGCGGCGGTTATGCAGAGGATTTTGGCTCTGCGCAGAATCTTCTGTTGGGGACAATTACGCTTGTGGTCTGTCTTGGCTGGAACTGCTTTGCAAAGGGTTATCTGAAGCAGCTTTCCGTTCTGGTGGGACTGCTTGTGGGCTATGTAGTGGCAATCCTTATGGGGAAGGTGGATTTGTCCGTTATTTTTGCAGGCGGCTTTGTCTCCCTGCCAAAGCTGATACCCTATAAGCCGGAATTCCATGCGGGTGCGATTCTTTCCGTCTGTATTATTTTTCTGGTTTCCGCAGCGGAAACGATTGGGGATACCACAGCCATGGTTGCGACAGGGCTGAACAGAGAAATCGAGAGCAAGGAAATTTCCGGCTCTCTGGCGTGTGATGGCTATGCGTCCTCGTTGTCCTCTTTGGTTGGCTGCCCTCCTGTGACATCCTTTTCCCAGAACGTCGGGCTGCTGGCAATGACGAAGGTAGTCAATAAATTTACGATTATGACAGGTGCAGGCTGCATGATTCTGGCAGGGCTTCTGCCGCCTGTCGGGAACTTTTTCGCATCTCTGCCCGAATCTGTTCTGGGTGGCTGCACCATCATGATGTTTGGTACGATTATGACAAGTGGGATGCAGATGCTTGCAAAAGCAGGCTTTAATCAGAGAAACGTGACCATTGCCGCATTGTCTCTGGCAGTCGGCGTTGGCTTTACGGCTGCAAGCGAAATTGATTTGTGGCATATTTTCCCCGAAATTGTGCAGTCTGTATTTTCCGCAAACGTGGTAGCGGTGGCATTTGTAGTGTCTATCATTCTGAATCTGGTTTTGCCGAAAAATATGGATGTGGATAAAATTTCGGAATAAACAATCAAAAAAACAACAGCATCGATGGAGGATGGAGCATCGGTGATAAAAAAGAGAAGGAATTTAGAGAACAAGAGGAAGAAGAAAGAAAAAGGAGGAGCTTATGAGTCGTTTATCTATTGAAACGCCCGGGCGCGCCCAAAATGTCTTAGATGGTCTGCATCGGGATATGGAGCGCCGCATTGGTGCCAGTGCCTACGGACTGTGTCCGGTGGATATGTCTTTGAATTACCTGCGGCTGTGCCATGCGCAGACCTGTGGGAAATGTGTGCCCTGCCGCATTGGTCTGGGACAGTTGGAGGTGCTGATCGAGCAGGTGCTTGACCGTACCGCAACCATGGAAACCATTAACATAATTGAGCGTACCGCAAAGGTGATTGCCGATTCCGCAGGCTGTGCGATTGGCTATGAAGCGGCACACATGGTTTTGAAGGGGATTCGCGGCTTCCGCGAGGATTATGAGGAGCATGTGCAGCATGGACGCTGTATCTCTGTGCTGAGCTATCCCGTTCCCTGTGTTTCCGCCTGTCCTGCGCATGTGGATGTACCCGGCTATGTGGCACTGGTGAATGAGGGCAGATATGAAGAAGCAGTGAAGCTGATTCGGAAGGACAACCCCTTCCCATCCGCCTGTGCGTATGTCTGCGAGCATCCCTGTGAAGCACACTGTCGCCGCGCGATGGTGGATGATGCTATCAATATCTGTGGTCTGAAACGCTTTGCAGTGGATCATGCAAAGGCAGAGCCTGCGAAAATCCTGTATGAGAAAACAGGCAAAACCGTCGGCATTATCGGCGGTGGCCCCGGCGGACTGACGGCGGCGTATTATCTGGCACAGATGGGGCATCAGGTAACTGTATATGAGCAGCGTCCTAAGCTGGGCGGTATGCTTCGCTATGGTATCCCCGATTATCGTCTGCCGCAGGAGGTTCTGGAGCGCGATATCGAGCATATTCTGACAACAGGCATTAACGTGATTACGGATGTTTCCATCGGCAGAGATGTGACAATGGAGGATATCCAGAAAAGCTATGATGCAGTTTATATTTCCATTGGCGCGCATAATGATAAAAAGATTGGCATTGAAGGCGAGGACGCAGAAAATGTTGTCAGTGCGGTCAGCCTGCTGCGCCGCATTGATGAAGGCAATGCGCCCGATTTCACGGGTAAGAGAATCTGCGTTATCGGCGGCGGCAATGTTTCTATGGATGCCACCAGAACGGCAAAACGTCTGGGAGCGGAAAGCGTTACCTGTGTTTATCGCCGCCGTGTAGACGATATGACGGCTTTGGCAGAGGAAATTGAGGAGGCAATGGCAGAGGGCTGTCAGATTTTGCCCTTGCAGGCACCTGCCCGCATTGAAAAGGATGCAGAAGGGAAGGTTGCGGCTCTGTGGACTGTGCCGCAGATTATCGGGCCTTACGGCAAGGATGGCAGACCGAAGCCCATTCCTGCGGATGTGCCTGAGTTCCGTATCGAATGTGATTATGTGATTGTTGCCATCGGGCAGGCGATAGACGCGCGTCCCTTTGAAGCCATCGGCATTAAGACCTTTAAGGGCATGATTCAGGCGGAGGATACCAGCTCTGTTGCGGATGTGGATAACGTATTCGCCGGCGGTGACGCGGTTTCCGGCCCTGCTACGGTCATTCGTGCCGTTGCGGCAGGGAAGGTTGCGGCAGCGAATATTGATGCCTACCTTGGCTTTGAGCATAAGATTAAGACGGACGTTGTGGTTCCTCCGGCGCATCTGACAAATGCACCTCCCTGTGGGCGTGTAAACTTGAAAAGCCACTGCACACCGGACTGCAAGGGCAACTTTGATCTGGTTGTGGAAGGCATGAGCAGAAAAGAGGCGGATCAGGAATCCGAACGCTGCCTGCGTTGTGATTACTTCGGCTTTGGCAGCTTCAGAGGAGGGAGGACAGGAGAATGGTAAGAATAACGATTGATGGACAGCTTGCGCAGGTGCCGGCAGGAACGACGATTATGGAGGCGGCGAAGGCGGTCAATGTAAAAATCCCTCATCTTTGCTACCTGAAGGGAATCAATGAAATTTCCGCCTGCCGTGTCTGCTGTGTGGAAATTGAGGGCGAGCGCGCGATGGTTGCAGCCTGTAGCAACCCTGTAAAGGATGGCATGGTGGTGTATACGAATTCCCCTCGTGCCAGAATGACACGCCGCACAAATGTAGAACTGATTTTGTCTCAGCATGACTGCAAATGTGCGACCTGTGTACGCAGCGGCAACTGTCAGCTGCAGGAGGTTGCGAATGATCTGGGTATCCTTGAGCTTCCCTTTGAAACACAGCTGCAGAAGGGGCTGCGCAGTGCGTGGACAAAAACATTTCCGCTCTATCGGGATGTGAATAAATGTATCAAATGTATGCGCTGCATCCAGATTTGCGATAAGGTGCAGACGCTGAATATCTGGGATTTGGCAGGGACAGGCAGCCGCACAACGGTGGATGTTTCGGGCAACCGTGTCATCAAGGATTCCGATTGTGCGCTTTGCGGTCAGTGCATCACGCATTGCCCGACAGGCGGCTTAAGAGAAAGAGATGACACCGCAAAGGCAAGAGCGGCTCTGGCAGATAAAGAAAAAATTACGGTCGTACAGGTTGCGCCTGCGGTGCGTACCGCTTGGGGCGAGTATTTTGGGCTGAAACGGGAAGAAGCGACCATGGAGCGCATGGCAGGCGCACTGCACCGCCTTGGATTCGATTATGTATATGATACAAACTTTGCGGCAGACCTGACGATTATGGAGGAAGGCAATGAATTTCTGCATCGGCTGAAAAGCGGCGCATTGGTGCGTTGGCCCATGTTCACAAGCTGCTGTCCCGGTTGGGTGCGTTTCCTGAAAGGGCAGTATCCTGAATTGACAAATCAGCTTTCTACGGCAAAATCTCCCCAGCAGATGTTCGGCGCGGTTGCGAAAACATGGCTGGCGAAGAAGCTGGATGTGGCACCCGAAAAAATCTGCTGTGTTTCCATCATGCCCTGCGTAGCGAAGAAGGCGGAAGCAGATTTGCCGACCATGCGTGGTGAAAGCGGTGCGGATGTGGATATCGTGCTGACAACAAGGGAGCTGGTGCGTATGATGCGTGCAGACCATCTGGACCCGCATTTCATCGAGGAGGAAGCACTGGATTCCCCTATGGGAACACATACCGGTGCAGGCGTGATCTTCGGTGCAACCGGCGGCGTTATGGAAGCGGCTCTGCGTACTGCGGCGTATGTGCTGACGGGCGAAAATCCGAATCCGGATGCCTTCAGTGAGGTGCGGACAGGCCCCGGACTGAGAGAGGCAACCTATACCGTTGCGGGAATTCCTGTGCGCTGTGCGGTTGTCAGTGGTCTGGGCAATGCGCGTAAGCTGATTGAACGGCTGAAGGAGGGCAAGGTGCAGTATGATTTTGTAGAGGTCATGGCTTGTCCCGGCGGCTGTGTCGGCGGCGGCGGTCAGCCTATCTCCGCAGAGGATGAGGAGCTTTACGGCGTGAGAGGGGAACGGCTTTATACCCTTGATGCGGAAAATCCGATGCGTTTCGCTCATGAAAATCCTGAGGTACAGGCATTGTATCATGAATATCTGGGCGAACCCTTGGGAGAGACAGCACACCATCTGCTGCATACGGACCATAAGGCATGGAATATGCCCATGCAGAAATAAACGAAAAGAAAATACAAAGGCTGTTGTACTTTATTGTACAGCAGTCTTTTTTATGCAAAAAAATGCTGAACAGAGAAAAATTTCTGTTCAGCAAAAGAATCAGATTTAGGAATATAGCTTACGGACGGAAACCCGACTCAGCTTTTTGATGATATCCGCCCAGAAGGCTGTCCCGAACAGGAAGGTCAGCAGAAGGGAAACAACCATAATCTCCAGAACGGCAAGATAGCCATTTGCACTGAGCAGCTCATAAAAGCCGCCGTAAATGAGGAAATCCTTAAACAGGCGGTGCAGGATATAAATACCGATGGTATTTTTCCCGAATTGGCAGAGGAAGGTTTCCTTTTTCGGGCAAAGGATAAACAGACCAAAGAGCATCAGCACAACCGCCGCCATCCAGAGGATACAGATGAGCGGTGCAAAGGGAAACAGCTGACTTTTCAGCTGTGCATAGGGGGCAATCCCGAAGAAGAATACCCCCAGATATTTCTGTACTCCTCGTCCATAGGGAATCAGCACGCAGGCGGAAAGCAGCAGAACGGCAGGCAATGCTTTTCTGCATTTCGCATTGTTGATGACTGCCTGAAACTGCTCCTTCTTGATGTAATACCCCATGAGGAAGAAGGGCAGAAAGTGAATGGTGCGGGAAAGGCTTAAAAATTTCCCGACCGGCTCCTGATAATGGATGACTGCCGCCAGAAGGACTGCTCCGATGAGGACATATTTCGGTTTCATATTTTTTGTCACGTAAAGAAAAATATGCCACCAGATTAAAGAAAGCAGATACCACGGTGCTGCCCCAACTGTCAGCATATTGATTTTCAGAAGAGAGAAAATCAGAACGCCCAGAATAAATGCTTTTCGGAACAGCGCGGATTTACTGTACGCAAAAGAGAGCAGCCAAATGCCGCCGCAGAACAGCAGAACAATGAGAGTCCAGACGGAAGGGTGGTGTGCCGTTTCAAAATATGGTCGCTCAAAGATGAAATGTACCAGCTCGATGGCATCCTTGAACAGAAGATAGAGCCATGCGAAGGAGAGCAGCTTTTCCGCCTTATATTCCTTTGTGAGAAAGCCCTTTGCCAGATAGCCCGACATGAAGATAAACCCCGGCATGTGAAAAAAATAGATAAAGGTTCTCACGTCTGTGGCAAAGGCAGAATGGGTTTCCTGCAAATAGCCAAGCATGTGTCCCAGAACCACCAGAAAAATCAGAACACCCTTGATGTTGTCGATATGAAAATCTCTTGCTGTCTGCTGCTTCATGATGAATGACTCCTGTTTCATTTCTGTTTGATGTTTTCTTCCCAAAGAGTATGATAAAGCGCAGGCTTTCTGTCCGCCTTGACAGGAAAGCTATTGCGGTATGCGTCTGCCTCGCTTAAATCAAGGTCTACAATCGTCAGCCCGTTGCCGCCCTCTACATGCGCCAGCACTTCGCCTGTCGGGGAAACTGCCATGCTGTCACCGATATAGGAAAGACCGCCGCCCTCGCCGCTGCGGTTCACACCGAGGATGAAGCACTGGTTTTCGATGGCGCGTGCCTTTAGGAGTGTCATCCAATGCTCTCTGCGCGCCGTGGGCCAGCTTGCGATAACGGGAATTACCTTTGCCTGCTCGGATACAATCTGAAAGATTTCGGGGAAACGTAAATCATAGCAGATTAACGGTGCAACAGGTACACCCTTTACCTCGCAGAGTTGCAGCGCATTACCGCCGGTATAATGCTTTGCCTCTGCGCCGAAGGAGAAGGGATGAATTTTTGCATAATCTGCAAGCTGATTCCCGTTCTCGTCCAGAATGATGCAGTGATTTGTGGCAACTCCGTTTTCATATACGGGCAGACCATAGCAGATGGCAACATGGTTTTTCTTTGCTTCCTCGCGGAAAAACGCCATGGAGGGGCTGTTTTTTCTGTCCTCGCCGTAGGTTTCGGGGTTCAGCGTAAAGCCTGTCAGCGTCATTTCGGGGAAAATGACAAAATCCACCTGTTTTTCCTTTGCCTCTGCAAGCAGCCTGCTGCAAAGTGTCATGGCCTTTTCCTTTTCTTCAAAGCCCATATCAATCTGTCCCAATGCGATTCTCATAGGATTTTCCTCCTTTTATTCTTAAATGTTATTCTCAAATGCAAAACTGATTTTTTATTCCCAATCCTTCCAGATATCGGGGCAATAGCCCAGTGTAAACGCTTTACCGTTGCGTACAATCGGTGTGGCGAACAGCTCCGGATTTTCAAACAGCGTCTGCTCGCGCTTTGCCTCGTCGATATAATCCATGTAAAGCCTAGTGTATGCCTTTGCCTTGCGGTCAATCATATCCTCAACGGGGATACATTTTTTCGCTGCTTCAAAGACTGCCTTTGCCATGCCGAATTGGTGCAAATCAATATATTGATATTTTATTTTTCTCTCTTTAAAATAACGCTCGGCTTTTTTGGTATCAAAGCTTTTCTTGGAGCCGTAAATTTGGATATTCATGCGAAAACCATCCTTTCTTTGATACCTCATTTTATAATATTTTTTCCGTGGGGGCAAGACAATAGAGAATGATTCTGTTATACTTATGTTATTTTCAAGCGAAGGAGGCAGAAAAATGAGATTCATTTCATGGAATGTAAACGGCTTACGCGCCGCAGTAGGCAAAGGCTTTTCGGAATATTTCAAGGAAGCTGATGCGGATATATTTTCCTTGCAGGAAACAAAGCTACAGGCAGGGCAGATTGATTTAGAAACAGAGGGCTATCATCAATACTGGAATTATGCCGAAAGGAAGGGCTATTCCGGCGTAGCGGTGTTCACGAAGCAGGAGCCGCTTTCTGTTGCCTATGGTATTGGCGTGGAGGAGCATGACCACGAGGGGCGTGTGATTACGCTGGAATTTCCCGAATTTTACCATGTGACGGTATATACCCCCAATTCGCAGCAGGAAAACGCCCGTCTGGCATACCGCATGGAATGGGAGGATGCGTTCCGCGCGTATGTAAGCGCTCTGGATGCGAAAAAGCCTGTTGTTATCTGTGGGGATTTGAATGTAGCACATAATGAAATTGACCTGAAAAATCCCAAAACAAACCGCAGAAGTGCCGGCTTTACGGACGAGGAGCGCGGCAAATTCACAGAGCTTCTGGGTGCAGGCTTTGTGGATACCTTCCGCTATTTTTATCCGGAGCAGGAAGGCATTTATTCCTGGTGGAGCTATCGCTTTAAGGCAAGAGAGAAGAACGCAGGGTGGCGGATTGATTATTATGTCGTATCCAAGCGATTAGAGGATAAGCTGGTGGATGCAAAGATTCATACAGAGGTGCTTGGCTCTGACCATTGCCCTGTGGAGCTGGAAATCAATCTGTAAAAGAGGAGAAATATGGAACCGTATTATTATCAAACCTTATCCAAGGCGGAGCAGAGCAGCTATCAGGCGATGCAGGCAGGACTGCAGGCGTTTGCGCCCTCCTTTCCTGTGCCGCTGCTGGAAAACAGAGCGTTGACGGATGTTTTCATAAAGCTGCGTCTGGATTGTCCGCAGCTGTTCTATGCAGGGACATTTCAATATCGCTATTATCCCGATTCCAGAAATGCAGAATTGATTCCTGCGTATCTTTTTGAAAAGGGAAAGCTGAAGGAGCATCAGAAGGCGCTGCAGGCACGCGTGGAAAAGCTGGTTCGCCCTGTGGCAAGGTGCAGCGATGAGGAAAAGCTGCTGTATATCCACGATTTTATCTGCAAAAATGTACGCTACGATAAGCTGAAAAAGCAATATTCCCATGAAATCATCGGCGTTCTGGGGCATGGCGTTGGCGTTTGTGAGGGCATTGCAAAGGCAGTCAAGATCCTCTGTGATGCATTGCAAATTTGGTGTATCATTGCTTTGGCGGAAAATAACCCTGAAAAGGGCGTGAAGTATCGCCATGCGTGGAACGTGGTGCGGCTGGATAAAAAATATTACCATCTGGACTGCACCTTTGATCTTTCCTTAGGGAATCCTGAGGAAATCCGCTATGATTATTTTCTGCTGAGTGATAAGCAGATTTTTCGCGATCATGAGAGACTGGTCTGGCGTGTGCCTGCCTGCGAGGATGCAGACAGATTTTATTATAAGAAAAAGAAGCTCTCCTTCACGAAGACGGAGGAGGTGCAAAAGCGCGCGGCGCAGGCGGTGAAAAAGGGAAAACCACTGCTGTTTCATTGGCGCGGCGGCTATATGACAAGGGAAATCGTGCAGGAATTTCTGCGGATTTTCAAGGAAGAAGCGGCTAAGAAAGAAAAATTCGCGCAGGTTTCGCTGAATTGGGCGCAGGCGATTGTGAAGGTACGCTTTATCGAACAATTACCGACACAGGAATTGACCATGGAAGAAGCCAATGAAGGCGAAAAAGAGGAATAAATCAAGAAAAGAAAATCAAGAAAAGAAAAACCCGGGGACAAAAAGCATCCTCGGGTTTTTATATAATAAGGGGTAGTGAGTTATCAAGGGTTTTTGGAAATTTATGCTTCAAAGGCAGTCAGTTTTTCCAGAAGAAGATTGCTTCTGTCGATGAAGGCGGTCATTTCCTCGGAGGTCAGCGGACGATGGCTCATCAGTGCCAGATCATACAGCTGATGGCACAGAAGGGTTGCATCCTCCTTCTTTTCCTCCTTGCCTGCCATGGAAAGCAGTGCTTTTACCAGTTTATTGTTTTTATTCAGCACCAGAGTTTCATCGGGCTTCATATTGGCAAACATTGCCTTAAATTCTTCGTTGTTGGCGTAAGCCTCCATCATTTCCATCATACGTCTGGATTCCTCGGAAAGCAGAATCATAGCGGAAACCTTTTCAGCCTTCAGCGCTTCCAGCTTTACATGCAGCTTTTCATTTGCAACCGCCGCGCGGAACAGCTCCTGCATCTGATTTGCTTCAAATTCGTCTGCCTGCTTTTTCGCTTCGGAAATTTCGGCATCCTCTTTTTCCTGCAAGGAATCAATATCCGCATCGACACGCTGTACCTTCAGCTTGATATCCTGATTTTTGTATTCCAAGAAGGAAACGAAGGGCTTATCCACAGGCGTATCCATGATGGCAGCCTCCAGACCCTGCTCCTTGAACAGGCGGATATACTGCGCCTGCTGATTGGTGTCGGTTGCAAAATAAATCACGTTTTCGTGCTTTTCCTTATTCTTTTCCAGATATTCGGCAACGGTTTCATAAACGCCGTCTGTTGTTTTCAGAAGCAGGATATCCTTTACCTTATCATACAGCTTTTCTTCCTTCATGCAGCCGTATTTGATGAAGATATTGATATCATCCCAGAAGCCTTCAAAGGCAGAACGGTCGGTTTTGAACAGCTGGTTCAGCTTGTCCGCAACCTTCTTGGTGATGTAGGCATTCATTTTTTCCACATAGCCATCATTTTGCAATGCACTTCTGGAAACATTCAGAGGCATATCGGGGCAGTCCAGAATCCCTTTCAAGAGCAGCAGGAATTCGGGGACAACCTCTTTTACGTTATCCGCAATATAAACCTGATTGCAGTACAGCTTTACCTCGCCGTCCATCATGTCCATCTGCTCCACCAGCTTCGGGAAATAGAGAATCCCTTTCAGACGGAAGGGGTAATCCATATTCAGATGAATCCAGAACAGAGGGTCATTTAAGTCATTGAATACCTGATGATAAAAGGCTTTGTAGTCCTCATCCGTACATTCGGAGGGCTTTCTCTGCCAGAGGGGGTTGGTGTCATTCAGCGGCTTGGGCTCCTCTGCCTTTGCCTCCTCTGCGGCATCCTGCTGCTCCTGCAATAAATCCATGGCACCTTCGGTGGTCAGCTTTGCGGCTTCCTCGGGGGAAACATGAACGGTGTTTTCTGCTTTCTTTGCGGCTGCCTTTTCCTCCTCTGTTTCTTCCTTCAGCACATCCACAAAGATGGGAACGGGCATGAAGGCGCAGTATTTTCTCATAGCGGCGTAAAGCGTTGCCTCATTCAGAAATTCCTCGCCGTCTGCGCCGATAAAGAGGGTGATGGTTGTGCCGCGTTCGGTTCTTTCACCGGCCTCCATTTCATAATCAATGCCGCCGTTGCAGCGCCATTTTGCAGGCTCTGCACCCTTCTGATAGGAAAGGGAATCAATCTCGACCGTATCGGCTACCATAAAAGCAGAATAGAACCCCAGACCGAAATGTCCGATAATCTCACTGCCTTCGTCCTCGGTTTTTCCTTCAAATTTGGAAAGGAAATCGGTTGCACCGGAGAATGCAATCTGGTTGATGTATTTCTTGATTTCATCTGCCGTCATGCCGATACCGTTATCAATAATCTGCAATGTTTTCTTGTCCTGATCCAGAACAACATGAATTTTGTATGCTTCCTCTGCGGGAATATCCGCTTCCCCCATCATGGAAAGCTTTTGCAGCTTTGTCACCGCATCACAAGCGTTGGATACCAATTCACGAATGAAGATGTCCTTATCTGTATAGAGCCATTTTTTGATAATTGGCATAAAATTTTCACTGTTAATAGAAAGATTGCCTTTTTCCTGCATACTGCATACCTCCTAAATTTTTTTTACAGAGCCAATGTGTTTGGCTCTCATCACTCTATATTGTAGCACCCGAAACGGAAAAGTCAAGAAAAAATTAGCACTCAATAAAAATGAGTGCTAACAAATTCAGGAGAAAAAAGAAGGAGATTAACTCTCCTGCTTCTGGATGCCAATGGCGTTTTTTTTGAAAAACTTTAAAATATAGTCCTCCCAGAGCCGCTCGGAGGATTTATCCAGAGAAAAGGCTTCCTGCGAAATGGCGGTGGTGCAGAGGATGGTATGCTCCTTAAAGAGAATATTCAGAAATGCCGCCTTGGTATTGGGGAGATTGGCAAGCTTTTCCTCCGCAAGGGAGAACACAAGCTTGATGCTTTTCGGCAGCTTATTCCCCTTGATTGCCTGAAATACAAAGGGACGCATTTCCTCCCAATGCACATAACGGGAAAGCCCTGCCTCCTGCTCCTCGGCGGTATAAAAATCCATATTGCGCTTACCCTCAATGAGAAAAGAAGCGAAGGTGGTCAGCTCCCCCTGACGGAACAAAAACGCATCAAAGGTATCCCCCTTCAAAAGCAGATTCATAAATGATTTTGTATCATTGACGGTAAAAGCAAGCATAAAAAATCCTCCCAAAACAATTCTGTCCTTCTATTTTACATGCTTTGGGAGGATTTTTCAATTTGTTTCTCATTTAAAAGAGATGGTCAGCTTGCCGTCAGCCCATTGAATAAACTTGGAATCCGAAAAAATCGGATGCGGAGCAGTGTCCCGATAAACCTCACCGGTGCGGAACACGGAGAGCAGCACGCCTGCCAATGCCATATTGATAAACAAAGCCGTTGCCCCATAGGAAAGGAAGGGCAGGGCAATCGGTGCGATGAGCCATATACCCAGATTTGCCGGAATATAAAGCAGGATTTCCGCTGTGAAGGTGCAGAGAATCGTCAGAGAAACCATCTGCCCGAAAATGCTTTTCTGTTTCAGCGCTTTGCGGAAGCCAAGCCCGAGAAAGACTGCCAACAGCAGAACCACAATGCCCGAGGCAACCCAGCCATAATGATAGGTCAGATAGGCCAGAAGATAATCGGAGCGAAGCATAGAGGCATCTGTCAGCAGAAAGGCTTGTGTTTCCGAAAGGGCTGCACCTTCGCCCAGAAGAACGCAGTGGGAAAGGATGGTTTTCAACTGTGTCGAAAGGTAGCCGCTGCCCATAGGGTCACCGGAAGGGACGAAAATCGTATACAGGCGTTCCCAGCCATACCGATACCGAAACGGTGCATAAAACATCAGCAGGACAATCAGGCAGACCACCGCTAACAGAAAAAGCAACAGCAGAATTGTCTGATTTTTCTTGCCGAACCATTCCTTTTTTGCGGCAATGAGCATGAGAACTCCCGCGGAGAACACAAATGTCAGAACGCCGCTGAAGGTGTGACAGTATGACAGAAACAGGCAGAAGACTGCCGCCAGAACACCGCTGATAAGATAGCCCTTTCTGCCTTGACTTCTGAGCCGATAAAACAGACCGCAGAAGGCAAGGGGAAACAGCATAGATATGGCAGAAGGACTGATGTTGAGCCCAAGTAGTCCGATAGACAGCCATTTTTGTCCGCCGTAGTCCAGCCCAAACATCCGCGCTATCACGTCAAAAAGCAGCAGGCAAAGCGGCAGAACATAGGGGTGCTTTCCGAAAAAGGAAAAATCCAGAAAATACATCCCGACAAACGCCGCTAAGCTAAGTGGCAGGAAAACGAAAAGCACCTGTGCGGAGCGCGCCGCAAACGCATCGTCTCCTGCGGGTATCGTTTTCAGCAGCAGCACCTGAATGATGCCGCCCAACACAAACAGCAGCAGTACCAGCCCAATCATCCCCCATTGTGGCGCAGGCTTATGTGTCTGGTCTAACGCCGCACCGACGGATACAGGGTCACCCATCTGCAACAGTGCCTTTTCTTCGGCAATGCTTTCGGAATCTCCTGCGGCAAGGTAGGCGTTTTTCTGGTCTGTCAGATGATCCTCAATTTCCTGTGCAACGGCGGAGTGCGCCTTTTTCCAGCGAATCTGCTCACAGACCTTTTCGGCATAACGATGAAACGCATCAGAAACATTCACAGCAAAGACCTCCTTCCAGAATTTTGCTGACGGCGGAGGAATATTCCTTCCATTCGTCTGTTTTTTCCTGTAAAAATTTTTTTCCCTTCTGCGTTAGGCGGTAATATTTGCGAACGCGTGCGGAATCCGCGTGTTCCTCATAGGATTCCAGAAGTCCCTTCTTTTCCAAGCCGTGCAAAAGGGGATAAAGCGTGCCTGCCTTCATCTGAAAGACGTTGTTGGAACGGCATGCCAGCTCCTCAATAATCTGATAGCCGTACATATCACGTCCGTCCAGAAGCTTAAGCACAAGAGTGGCAGAGCTGCCTGCCAGCAGGGTTTTATCCAGTGCCATGCGATGCACCTCCTTATATATCGAGTATCTATATATCTGCATTATATATCGATGGTCTATCTATGTCCAATCAGAAAAACGAATGGCATTTTATATATAGATAATCTATATATATACGCAAAAAAAGTTTACGCATTTCTTGCCATCAAAGTCTCAATGTATTATAATAAAATATCATACTGCATTTATGAAAAAATCTGAAAAGAATGAAAATACAGGAGGGCGACCAATGGCTGAAGAAAAAAACATAGAAAACAACAGCGGTCTGGGTGCAACGGGTAATTTTATCCACAGTTATATCCAGGAGGACTTAAAGGGAGAGCTGAATAAAATCCACACCAGATTTCCGCCCGAACCAAATGGCTACCTGCATATCGGTCATGCAAAATCCATCTGCCTGAACTTTGGCTTGGCAAATCTGTACGGCGGCAAATGCAACCTGCGTTTTGATGATACCAACCCCACAAAAGAGGATGTGGAGTATGTAGAATCCATTCAGGAGGACGTAAAATGGCTTGGCTTCGATTGGGAGGACAGACTTTTTTATGCGTCCAGCTATTTTGATAAATATTATGAGGTTGCGCTGAAGCTGATTAAGGAAGGCAAGGCTTTCGTGGATGAGCTTAGCGCAGAGGAAATGAGAGAATACCGCGGCACCCTTTCCACACCCGGTAAGGAAAGCCCTTATCGCAACAGAAGCGTGGAGGAAAATCTGGATTTGTTTGAAAGAATGAAGGCAGGCGAATTCCCCGACGGCTCTAAAACACTGCGTGCGAAGATTGATATGGCTTCTCCCAATATCAACATGAGAGACCCTGTGCTTTACCGTATCTCCCATTCTACCCACCATACCACAGGAGATAAATGGTGCATCTACCCGATGTATGACTTTGCACATCCCCTGGAGGATGCGATTGAGGGCATCACCCATTCTATCTGTACGATGGAATTTGAGGATCACAGACCTCTGTATGATTGGGTAGTCAGAGAGGCAGGCTATACCGAAAATCCGCCCAGACAGATTGAATTTGCCCGTCTGGGGATGACAAATACTGTGATGAGCAAAAGAAAGCTGCGTGCTTTGGTAGAAAACGGTCTGGTTGACGGCTGGGATGACCCCCGTATGCCGACCATCAGCGGTCTGCGCCGCCGTGGCTATACCCCTGCATCCATTCGTGATTTCTGTGAACGCATTGGTGTTTCTAAGGCAAACAGCATGGTAGACAGCGGCTTGCTGGATTACTGTATTCGTGATGATTTGAAGGCAAAGGCGAAGGTGGTTATGGCTGTGCTTGATCCCTTGAAGCTGGTTATCACCAATTATCCTGAGGATCAGGTGGAAATGATGGAGCTGGAAAACAACCCCGAAACACTAGAATTGGGCAAACGTCTGGCACCCTTCACCAGAGAGCTTTATATCGAAAGAGAGGACTTCATGGAAGAACCCGTGAAGAAGTTCTTCCGTCTGGCTCCGGGGAAGGAAGTGCGCCTGAAGGGGGCATATTTCGTAACCTGCACCGATTTTGTAAAGGATGAAAACGGCGTTGTGACAGAGGTTCACTGCACATACGACCCCGAAACCAGAAGCGGCAGCGGCTTTGAGGGCAGAAAGGTAAAGGGCACCCTGCATTGGGTAAGCGCAAAGGATAACGTACAGGCAACGGCAAGACTGTATGACTATATGATGCTGGATAACCCCGAAGACCCTAACGGCGAAATGATTATGAACCCCAATTCTCTGGAGGTAAAGGAATGCTTCATCGAGCCTTCCGTTAAGGATGCAAAGAAGGGCGATAGATTCCAGTTTATGAGAAACGGCTATTATATTGTGGATACAAAGGATACAACAGAGGAGCATCTGGTATTTAACCGCATTGTTCCGCTGAAAAGCTCCTTTAAGCTGAAATAAAGAACAGATAGGAAGGTAGAAGGTAAGTCTTTGGATTTGCCTTCTTTTTTTGTTTGTAGGTTTTGTTAAAAAAACAAAATCCTTTGCCCTCGATTGACAGAGACTATCTTTTTTGCTATACTCGTAAAGATGGTTTTTAATACCACATAAAATAGTGAGAGATACGGTTCAAATGCAAGAGAAAAATGAGGAGGAGCTGTGATGGAAGTAAAAGCATTGAAATTTGGCGGATTAACCGCAAAACGTCCGATTGTGCAGGGCGGAATGGGGGTGGGGGTATCCCTTTCCTCTCTGGCAGGAAATGTGGCGAAATGCGGCGGTATCGGCACGATTTCCGGCGTGCATCCCGGCTACAGAGAGGCGGATTTTAAGGAAAATCCCTTTCGCGCCAATCTGAGAGCCATCGGGAACGAACTGGAAAAAGCCAAGGAGATTGCCAATGGCGGTATCATTGGTTTTAATTTCATGACAGTGATGAATTATTATGAGGAATATGTGAAGGAAGCGATTGCCGCAGGGGCGGATTTTATCGTTTCGGGGGCAGGTCTGCCTGTAAATCTGGCGAAATATGCGGCAGGCACAAGGGCAGCAATTCTGCCGATTGTTTCCTCTGCGAGAGCCTTGAAGCTGATTGTAAAGCAGTGGCAGAGAGCAGACAGACTGCCTGATGCAGTGGTGGTAGAGGGACCGCTTGCGGGTGGACACCTTGGATACCCCTATGGACACCTTGTGGACGGCACTTTTGACACCTTAGAGGACAGTCTTGTGGACGTAGTGGATTATGTGCGGGAATTAGAGGAGAAAAACGGCGTTAAAATTCCTGTGATTGCCGGCGGCGGTGTGCGCAGCCATGCGGACGTGGAACGGCTGATGGCACTTGGCGCGAGCGGTGTGCAGGTCGGCACTAAATTCGTTGCGACAGAGGAATGTGATGCCGCTCCGGCATTTAAGCAGGCGTATTTGCGGAGCCGAAAGGAGGATGTGCAGCTGATTGAAAGCCCTGTCGGCTTGGCAGCGCGCGCCATTCGGAATTCCTTTTTGGAGAAGGTAGAGAAGCAGGGGCGGATTCCTGTGCAGAGATGCTATCAGTGCATGAACCACTGCAAGCAGGCGGAAACGAAATACTGCATCTCGCAGGCATTGATTGATGCGGTGCAGGGGAGAGAGGGGCTTGTTTTCTGCGGCGCAAATGCTTATGAAATCGAGAAACTTTCAACAGTGGAAAAAGTGATGCAGGAGCTCTGCGGAGAATAAAAAAAGAACCATATTCGTGAGAATATGGTTCTTTTTAGGTTAATCTTATTCCTTATCGGTGATGGTGCTGTGCAGCTCCTGCAAGGATCTGACAACGCCGCAGCCGGGCTTATTCATGGATTCGATACCGGAGGCAGTTGCCTTTGCGGCAGCCATGGTTGTGATGTAAGGGATTTTCTTACGGATGGCTGCTTTACGCAGGTAGCTGTCATCCAGTGTGCCGTCTGCACCTCTGGGGGTATTGATAATCAGGTCAATTTTGCCGTTTGTAATCAGGTCGGAGATGTTAGGTCTGCCTTCGCTCAGCTTATAGACGAACTCGGAAACAATGCCTGCATCTGCCAGAACCTTCTGGGTGCCTTTTGTTGCGAGGATATGGAAGCCTGCATCTGCAAAGCCCTTTGCCACCTCCGGCAGCTCTGCCTTATCCTTATCGCAGACGGAAATCAGCACGGTGCCGCTCATGGGCAGCTTTGTCTGTGTTGCCTCCTGTGCCTTGAAGAAGGCTTCGCCGTAGAATTCGGAAAGCCCAAGCACCTCGCCTGTGGAGCGCATTTCGGGTCCCAGAACAGGGTCAACCTCCTGGAACATATTGAAGGGGAATACGGATTCCTTCACGCCGTAGTAAGGAATATTCTTTTCCTTCAGACCGGGCACGGGAGAGGGTCTGCCTGTCAGCTCGCTTGTGACGATATCGATTGCCAGAGGAACCATGCGGATGTTGCAGACCTTGGAAACCAGAGGAACGGTACGGGATGCTCTGGGGTTTGCCTCCAGCACATATACCTTATCGTTTTCGATGGCATACTGCATATTCATCAGACCCTTAACGCCCATTTCCTCTGCGATTTTTCGGGTGTATTCCTTGATGGTTTTGACATTCTTTTCAGAAATATGTCTGGAAGGAATGATACATGCGGAGTCACCGGAGTGTACGCCTGCAAGCTCGATATGCTCCATAACAGCAGGAACAAAGGCATGTGTGCCGTCACTGATGGCATCTGCTTCACATTCCATTGCGTGATTCAGGAAACGGTCAATCAGAATGGGTCTGTCGGGGGTTACGCCAACAGCGGCATCCATGTATTTTGTCAGATTTTCGGGGTCATACACGACTTCCATACCGCGGCCGCCCAGAACATAGGAGGGGCGAACCATAACGGGATAGCCGATTTTTTCTGCGATATGAAGGGCATCCGCAACCGTAACTGCCATGCCGGATTCGGGCATGGGAATACCCAGCTTATCCATCATTGCGCGGAAGTGGTCTCTGTCTTCTGCCAGGTCGATCACAGCAGGAGGAGTCCCCAGAATTTTTACGCCGTTCTTTTCCAAATCAGCCGCCAGATTCAGAGGAGTCTGACCGCCGAACTGCGCGATAACGCCAACGGGCTTTTCTTTTTTATAAATGCTCAGCACATCTTCCAGTGTCAGAGGTTCAAAGTAAAGCTTATCGGAGGTGTCATAGTCTGTGGAAACGGTTTCGGGGTTGCAGTTTACGATAATTGTTTCAAAGCCAAGCTGCTTCAACGCCAGGGAAGCATGTACGCAGCAGTAGTCAAATTCAATACCCTGCCCGATTCTGTTGGGGCCGCCGCCCAGAATCATAACCTTGGGCTTTTCTGTGCTGACGGGGTTTTTGTCCTCTGCATTATAGGTGGAGTAGTAATACGCCTTATCCTGTGTGCCGCTGACATGAACGGGCTCCCAAGCCTCCTCCAGACCCAACGCGATGCGCTTGTTTCTGATTTCTGCTTCATCGATTTCCAGAAGTTGGCTCAGATATTTATCGGAGAAGCCATCCTTCTTTGCGGCAATCAGTACATCATCCGCAGGCAGCTTTCCTTTGTTTGCCAGAAGGACTTCTTCCTCCTCAACCAGCTCCTTCATCTGATTGATGAACCATGCCTTTACCTTTGTCAGCTCATGGATTTCTTCCACGGTTGCGCCCTTGCGCAGTGCTTCATACATGATGAAATGGCGTTCACTGGAGGGAGAAACCAGCATTTTCAAAAGTTCTTCCTTGGATTTTTTATCAAAATCCTTTGCATGCCCCAGACCATAGCGACCTGTTTCCAGAGAACGGATGGCTTTCTGGAAGGCTTCTTTATAATTCTTACCGATACTCATAACCTCGCCGACTGCGCGCATCTGGGTACCCAGCTTATCCTCTACGCCTTTGAATTTTTCAAATGCCCAGCGTGCGAATTTGATAACAACATAATCGCCATCGGGAACATATTTATCCAGTGTGCCGTATTTACCGCAGGGGATATCCTTCAGAGTCAGCCCTGTTGCAAGCATGGCGGAAACCAGAGCAATGGGGAAGCCGGTTGCCTTGGAAGCCAGTGCGGAGGAACGGGAGGTTCTGGGGTTGATTTCGATGATGATATCTCTGTCTGTTTCGGGGTCATGCGCCCACTGTACGTTTGTGCCGCCGATTACCTGTACGGAATCGACAATCTTATAGGATTTTTCCTGCAAACGCTTCTGTACCTCCTCGGAAATAGTCAGCATGGGAGCGGAGCAGAAGGAATCACCGGTATGCACACCAAGGGGATCGATATTTTCAATAAAGCATACGGTAATCATATTGCCTTCGGCATCACGCACAACCTCCAATTCCAGCTCTTCCCAGCCGAGAATAGATTCCTCTACCAGAACCTGACCAACGAGGGAAGCCTGCAGACCGCGTGTGCATACGGTTTTCAGTTCATCTACGTTATAAACCAGACCGCCGCCTGTGCCGCCCATGGTATAAGCGGGACGCAGAACAACGGGATAGCCCAGCTTATCGGCAATGGCAAGGGCTTCGTCTACGGAATAGGCAACCTCACTTCTTGCCATTTCAATGCCAAGGCTGTCCATGGTTTTTTTGAATTCGATACGGTCTTCGCCACGCTCGATGGCATCAACCTGTACACCGATGACTTCTACATTATATTTGTCTAAAATACCGGCCTTGGAAAGCTCAGAGCAAAGATTCAGACCGGACTGACCGCCGAGATTGGGCAGCAGAGCATCGGGACGTTCTTTTGCAATAATCTGTTCCAGACGGTTGATATTCAAGGGTTCGATATAGGTTGCATCGGCGATTTCGGGGTCTGTCATGATGGTTGCGGGGTTGGAATTGACCAGAACGATTTCGTAGCCCAGCTTACGCAGCGCCTTACACGCCTGTGTGCCGGAGTAGTCGAATTCACACGCCTGCCCGATGATGATGGGGCCGGAGCCGATAATCAGAACTTTCTTGATATCCTTCTTTTGTTTCACAGGAACTCCTCCTTTTGTGGATAATAAACAAGGTGTTGTTGCTTTTGCTTCTTCTTTATTGTTTCATACGCTTCTATTATAGCACGATTTTGCATAATGAGTGTTTTTTTCTGCTTATGGGGGCAATCAGCTTTCTTATAGAATGGAAAATTGTATTTTTTTCAATGAAAACTGTTGAAAACGCATGAAAAAAAGTGTGTTTTCTGCAAAAAATTAAAGTTTGGTTTGTGCAAAATCTGCAAAAACAACTTGTTTTTTAGGGAAGCTTTGGAGAAAAGGTCAGCATACGAAAATTTTGCATACAAATTGTAAGAATATAATGGAAATGCGTCCCTTTTATAGGGACATTTGTCTATTGAATTTCGGGGGAGTTCTCAGTAAGATGGAAGAACCATTCTCAGAAAAAAGGAGGACAATCAGAATGAAAAAAGCAGTGGTAACGGTACTTGGTCAGGATAAGGTGGGCATCACAGCGAAGATTTGTGGTGTTCTGGCAGAAACAAATATCAATATCCTTGATATTTCCCAGACCATTGTTGGGGGGTATTTTAATATGGTGATGGTGGTTGATATCACCGAGGCGAAGGATACATTTGATGAAACAGCCGAAAAGCTGTATGCAGTCGGGGAAGAGCTTGGGATGAAAATCAAAATTCAGCATACAGAGATTTTTGATGCGATGCACCGCATTTAAGGGAGGCTGCGAGAATGATTACAAGGAATGAAATTCTGGAGACCAACAGCATGATTTCTGACATGAATCTGGATGTCAGAACCATTACGATGGGCATTAGTCTGTTGGATTGCGCAGATGCAGATATCAATAAATTTAATGAAAAGGTATACAAAAAAATCACAACCTACGCAAAGGATCTGGTGAAGGTTGGGGATGAGCTGGCGAAGGAATACGGTGTGCCCGTGGTGAACAAGAGAATTTCCGTAACACCCATCGCGATTGCGGCGGCAGGCTGCAAAAATGCGGATTCCTATGTGAGCATTGCTCAGACATTGGACAAGGCAGCACAGGAGGTTGGCGTAAACTTCATCGGCGGTTTTTCCGCGCTGGTGCAGAAGGGCTATACCGAAAGTGATAAAATCTTGATTGATTCCATTCCGGAGGCACTGGCAGTGACAGAAAGAGTCTGTGCTTCTGTGAACATCGGGACTTCCAGAAATGGGCTGAACATGGACGCAGTGAAGAAGATGGGCGAGGTTATTGTGGAAACAGCGGAACGCACGAAGGACAACGAATGTATCGGCTGTGCGAAGCTAGTTGTATTTTGCAATGCAGTAGAGGACAACCCTTTTATGGCAGGCGCATTCCATGGCGTTGGGGAGGCAGACCGCTGTATCAATGTCGGTGTCAGCGGTCCCGGCGTGGTAAAACGTGCGCTGGAGGAGGTCAGAGGGGCTGACTTTGAAACCGTATGCGAAACCGTAAAGCGGACAGCCTTCAAGATTACCCGTGTGGGTCAGCTGATTGCGAAGGAAGCGGCAAAGAGATTGGATACACCCTTCGGCATCATTGACCTTTCTCTGGCACCGACCCCTGCGGTTGGGGACAGCATTGCAGAAATCTTCCAGGAAATGGGCCTGGAGGAAGCAGGCGCACCCGGCACAACGGCAGCACTGGCACTTCTGAATGACAACGTGAAAAAGGGCGGTGTCATGGCATCCTCTTATGTTGGCGGTCTGAGCGGTGCATTTATTCCCGTCAGCGAGGATCATGGGATGATTGATGCCTGCGAAAAGGGTGCATTGACATTGGAAAAGCTCGAAGCGATGACCTGCGTATGTTCCGTTGGTCTGGATATGATTGCTCTGCCCGGGGATACCTCTGCGGCAACACTTTCCGGTATCATTGCGGATGAAGCGGCGATTGGTATGGTGAACAACAAGACAACGGCGGTGCGTCTGATTCCCGTGATCGGCAGAAAGGAAGGCGAAAGTGTGGAATTCGGCGGTTTGCTGGGCTATGCGCCTATCATTCCGGTAAATCGTTTCAGCTGTGAAAAATTTGTGGCAAGAGGCGGCAGAATCCCTGCACCCATCCACAGCTTTAAGAACTAAAAAATAAAGTAGAAAACAGATAAAATTAGGGTTGACTTACCGGACAATGCTTGCTATAGTATTCAAAAAAATGCATTAAAAATTTTTTTAACACTTACAAAAGACAAAGAAACGGAGTGAAGAAGAATGAGCAATTTACAGACACCCTTCAGATATGATTTTGTAGGCAGCTTTTTAAGACCGCAGGCGTTGAAGGACGCAAAGGCGGCATATCAGGCAGGAGAAATCAGCAAGGAGGCATTTGATCGGGTTGCGGAGGAAGAGGTTGCAAAGGTTGTGGCAAAGCAGAAGGAGCTGGGCTACCATGTGATTACAGACGGGGAGTTCAGAAGAGCTTTCTGGCATCTGGATTTCATGTGGGGCTTTGAAGGCGTTGCACATGAGGACACAGGCAACGGCGTGCAGTTTGACGCTGAGCTGGCATTGCTGGAGGACACCTATCTGGTAGGAAAGATTAAGGCGAAGGCACATCCTTTTGTGGAATATTTCAAATTTTTGAAACAGTTTGAGGATGAAAACACAGTTGCCAAATATACCATTCCCGCACCTGCGCAGACCTTCCAACAGATGATTGTGCCTGCAAACTACGAAAGAACAAGAAAGATTTATGCAACAAACGAGGAGCTGATTCAGGATATTGGCAAGGCATATCAGGATGTGATTCAGCAGTTCTACGATGCAGGCTGCCGCAATCTGCAGTTTGATGACTGCACATGGGGTGCTATCGTAGGGGACGCGGCAGAACAGAGGTATCAGGCGCTTGGCATTGATTTGAATGATGTGAAGGCGCAGCTGCTTGCAGTGAATAACCTTGCACTGGAAGGAAAGCCTGCAGATATGATAATCAACTCCCACATCTGCAGAGGGAATTATCATTCTACATATTTTACAAGCGGCCCGTATGATTCCGTGGCAGATTATGTATTCGCAAAGGAAAACGTAAATGCGCTTTTTCTGGAATATGATGATGAGAGATCCGGCGGTTTTGCACCGCTTGCAAAGGTTTCCGCAGACAAGAAGGTTGTGCTTGGTCTGATTACAACCAAAACCCCTGAACTGGAGGAAAAGGAAAGAATTATTGCAAGAATCCATGAAGCGGCGAAATACATTCCGCTTGACAGATTGTGTCTGAGCCCCCAGTGTGGTTTTGCATCCTGCGAAATCGGCAATAAGCTGACAGAAGAAGAACAGTGGGCAAAGCTGAAGCTGGTAAAGGAAATTGCCGAAGAGGTTTGGGGGGAATAAGGGTGGTTGCCCACCCCTAAGTCGAAAACGGGTTTTTGAAAATAAAATATGGTAAAAATAAAATCAGTCGGGACGAGGTTTCGGCTGATTTTTTATATGGAAAATTTTTTAAAAAAATTGCACTTCCCTATTGACCTAAAGTTAGCTTTAGGGAGTATGATAGGAAATGTAAAAAGGAAGAACGAGAAAGGGAGTGTAAGGAACGATGTATATTGAAAATATGCAAGGACCGGAGGATGTGAAAAAACTGACTTTGGAGCAATTACCTGTATTGGCGGAAGAAATGCGCCATGCACTTTTGATTCGAGCAAGCAAGCATGGTGGTCATTTTGGCCCTAACTTTGGTATGGTAGAGGCAACGATTGCACTGCATTATGTATTTGATTCCCCGAAGGATAAAATTGTTTATGACGTATCTCATCAGAGCTATCCACACAAGATGCTGACAGGCAGAAAGGATGCATACCTGTATGAAGAAAAATATGATGATGTATCCGGCTACAGCAATCCGCACGAAAGTGAGCATGATTTCTTTACGGTAGGGCATACGTCCACATCTGTTAGTCTGGCGGCAGGGCTTGCAAAGGCAAGAGACCTGAAGGGCGAGGACGGCAATGTAATCGCAGTGATCGGTGACGGCTCTCTGAGCGGCGGCGAAGCACTGGAGGGTCTGGATTATGCGGCAGAGTTGGGCAGCAATTTTATTATTGTGGTAAATGATAATGATATGTCCATCGCGGAAAATCATGGTGGTCTGTATCAGAATCTAAAACTGCTGCGAGAAACAAGCGGACAGGCAGAGTGCAATTTGTTCAAGGCATTTGGCCTGGATTATATTTATGTAGATAAGGGAAATGACACAGCGGCGCTGATTGATGCGTTCAAGCAGGTGAAGGACAGCAAAAAGCCTGTTGTGGTGCATATCAATACACTGAAAGGGAAGGGCTACGCGCCTGCGGAGCAAAACAAGGAGCGTTGGCATTTCAGCGGCCCCTTTGACATTGAAACAGGGAAGCCCTTATATGCCGGCGGCGAGGAAGGTTATGAAGAAATTACTTGCAAGTATTTGCTGGATAAGATGAAAAAAGACCCTTCCGTGGTTGCGATTACCTCCGGTACACCCGGGGTTATGGGCTTTACCAAGAGCAAACGCGAAGAAGCAGGGAAGCAGTTTGTGGATGTTGGCATTGCGGAGGAAACGGCGGTTGCATTGGCATCCGGCATTGCGGCAAACGGCGGCAAGCCTTTTTATGGGGTGTACAGCACATTTGTGCAGAGAGCCTTTGACCAGATTTCGCAGGATCTGTGCATCAACAATAACCCTGCAACGATTGTTACCTTCTTGGGTTCTGTTTATGGCATGAATGACGTGACACATCTGGGGTTGCAGGATATTCCCATGCTGGGGAACATCCCGAATCTGGTTTACCTTGCGCCTGTAACAAAGGAGGATTATCTGGCTATGCTGGATTGGAGCATGGAGCAGAGAGAGCATCCTGTTGCAATCAAACTGCCGGGCGGCAAGCTGATTTCTGATGGCAAGGCTGTGACAAAGGACTTTGGTAAGCTGAACAAATATGAAGTAACACAGGAAGGCAGCAAGGTGGCTGTGATTGGTCTGGGTGCGTTTTATGGACTGGGACAGGCTGCGGCGGATTTGTTGCAGGAAAAAACGGGCACACAGGCAACGGTTATCAATCCTTATTATATTACAGGGGTAGATACAGGGCTGCTGGAAGGACTGAAAAAGCATCATTCTGTTGTGGTCACACTAGAGGATGGAATTCTGGACGGCGGTTTCGGTGAAAAAATCGCAAGATTCTATGGAGAATCTGATGTAAAAGTGCTGAATTTCGGCTTGAGGAAGGAATTTCTTGACAGATACAATCCCGAAGACGTTATGAAGGAAAACCATCTGACTGCAGAGCAGATTGCGGAGGATATACTGGCGGTGCTGAAATAACATAGAAGAGGGTATAAAAAGGCGGCTTTGATTCCTAGGGAAAAAGGGCTGCCTTTTCCTTATTTTGAGGGGAAGGAAA
>ENA-UOJR01001098-UOJR01001098.1-human-gut-metagenome-genome-assembly--contig:-C115P-NODE-1098-length-26756-cov-37.145500_pt1 | contig 26756 bp, 29 predicted proteins | sample MGYA00242354_ERZ723901 | MGnify/ENA metagenome assembly ERZ723901
GCAAGGCAGGGCAGAAAATTGACGCGCTGTCCAATAGCTACGGTTTTTCTCCCCTAACCTGATGCCTGTGGCAGCAGCTTGCTTCTTCCTGCCGCAAGAATCGTAACCATCAGTAAACTGGTGGTCTTCGGCTGCCGAAAAAATGACTTCGCTACTTTTTCGAGTCAGGATGCCCGCAGACCGATCTTCAATTTCTTGCGAAAAGGTCGGGCTGACCTGCGCGAGAAGTTTCGCTTCCACCGCACAGAAAACGAATTGCCCCACAGGGGCAGAGAAGCCTCTTCGGGGTGTGTCGGCGGAAATGACAGATTTAGAATTGATGCAGATCAGCGTCCCCTTCCACGTGGAAGGGTCACCCCACGGCGTGGGATGCCATAATCAAAGATTACCGACAGCCGCAGGCCATCGCATCGAATGGCCTGCGGCTGTTCCCGCGCTGACAAAGAAATCTCATAAAGTTTCGAAAACAGGAGGTTTTATGAAAAGGATTATCCGCTTTCCGCTTTGCACATTCGCCGCCATTAGGACATTGGTTTAATATTATAGTCCGCATTAGCATGAAAGCTATCGACGATTTTAGAAAAGCAAGCCGAGGCGAATGCCTCGGCTTGCTCATTAACTTGTGGATAGTATACCACCGTTTCCCTTGTTTTCACATCAAAGAAAAAAGTGACAATAAAAAGTGACGATAAAATCTGTACTGCAAAAAGAAAAAGTGAAAGAAAAAATAGAGAAAATTGCAAAAACAGTCTATTCTGCGATAGAACAGACTGTTTTGCTGATCTGAGTGACTGGAGTCAAACCAGCCTGACCTTGCTCCCAAACCGGGCGCGATACCAACTTCGCTATACCCGAATATAGTCTATCATTATAGCAGGTTAGAATGAGCCTGCCCAGTCCTGTGTGCAGCTTTTGGCATTTTATGGAATTGTGCGTTCGAATATACCATTGCGTGCGCTTCACCTGAATTGGAGCTGCTGTGTTAGAGGTGACACTTTCTGCTGACGGGAAGACGCCTGCGGCCTAAAAAGTTGGTACCTCAGAGAAGGATCTGTTACAAAATTTGCACGAATTCAATTTTCTCCTTATTAGGTCCTTGAATCGTAAAATACTTCTCTCCGTTTGCCCAGAACGGCATAGAACAGACATGATCGTCCAGCAGGACATAGCCTTCGGCCTTGATGGCATCAAAAACGGACTCGATATCCGTTACATCGATTGCGATGTGATCGACTGCACCGGGGACGCCGGCACACTGAGAGCTCTCGTAGATCTCAAGAAGCAGACCTTTGAGACGCAGGAAAATAAGGCGTTCGCCGTCATCAAAGGTCATCGAAAATGCTTCGGTGAACCCGAGTCCCTGATAAAAGGAAACGGTTTCATCGTAGCAGGCTGTGGGAAGACCGAGATGAGTTGTGCCGACTGCGTAGTTAGAAATGTTCATAATAATCTCCTTATAAATGAAATGAGAGGTGGCATGTAGAAGAATAACACATGCCTGTGATGTTGTCAATAAAGATAACTATGAATATTTTAAAAAGCAAATATATTACTATGCGGCCAAGCGGAACACTACTGCGATAATTGATTTGAAAGTATGGCGGAATGAAATAAAAATGAATTGAGTCGAGAAATATATTGATATATAGCGAAAAAATAAGCAAATTACACAAAATAACGGCATGTTTTTCTATGCGGAGAAAACCGAAATGAATTGACATGAAAAGATAATTATAGTATTATCAATACACCTAAGATAATTATCTTTACAAATGGCAACAATTTGACGAAAAATGTTAGGAGGAGATCAAATGGACTATACCCAGATCAAGGTTAATGTTGATGAACGAGTAGGCGTTATCACATTAAATCACAATCCACCCCGAAACAGCTTTACAAAGCGTATGCTGGTGGAAGTCCTCGATGCACTCGATGAGTTTGAAAAGAACGACATTGTTCGATGCGTCATGCTGAATAGCGAAGGACCGAATTTTTCGATGGGTGCCGATTTCGACGACATCGATGAGGAATGGAGCGGCGAAGGTGAGATTAAGGAAACGTTCTCCGAACTCGGCGGGAAACTCGTCGCGCGTGTTGATTTCTATCCCAAACCCACGCTGGTGGCAGCTCGCGGCATTTGCTTTGGTGGAAGTGCAGCGGTGTTCAGCGCATTTGATATTCGAATTGCCGGTGAAAGCTTCCAAATGCATGATGGAGACATCTACTACGGCACTGTTGGTTCGTGGGGCATGGCGAGCCTTCGCCTGCCGGTTTGGATTGGCCGCAACCGTATGATGGACTACATGTTCCTGAACGAGAACTTTACCGGGCGGCAGCTTTTTGATATGGGCATGGTCAGCAAAGTGGTCTCCGATGAGACCGTGGATGAGGTTGGCCTGAAGTTCGCAAAGAAAATGTCCAAGGCTGCGCCGATTGCAGCTCGCGCATTTAAAGAGTGTGTTCGCCGTGCCACCCTTCCTAACTATGAAGAACTGCGCAAGGAAGAAGAAGCAGTGGCAGAAATGATTTATCAGACGGAAGACTGCAAGCGTGGACTGACCTCCTTGACCGAGAACGAGAACGGGCCTATGTGTGAGTTCCTCGGGCGGTAAAAGCGTCTGTTCAGATAAAAATTAACCGCGATCGAATACCCAGATTATAAAAATCAAAGGAGAAAAGAAAATGGTTAATTCCTCGACAATGACCCTGATCGTAATTGTTATGGCGATTTATTTTATTGGCATGATTGCGATTAGCTGGATGGGAAGAAAATACGGCAAGAATTTTGACGATTTTATCAGCGCCGGCAGAAATTGTACAACGCTGATGATCATTGGCTCCGCTGTCGGTTCACACATTGGTAACGGTTATGTCGTCGGCGGCGCGGCAAGCGGCGCAGCGGTCGGCCTGAGCGGCGCGTGGTACGGCATCGGCTGCGCTCTCAGCTATTTGGCAGTTGCACTGGTTTTGAATCACCGTGTTTATAAGTGCGGCTATATTTCACTTCCTGAAATTCTGAATGCGCGTTATGGTGAGAAGATGACCTCTGTTATCTTCAGCGTAACGACGGCACTTTCCTACATTGCAAATATCGCCGCTCAGCTGATGGCGGGCAAAGCGCTGTTTGAGGCGCTTGGCTTCAATGGTACGCTGGGCGTATGGGTGATCGCTGTTGTCGTCATGGCGTACTCTTGTATCTCCGGTCTTTGGGGGGCGTGCGCGACATCTGTTGTGCAGGTCGCTATCATCATCGTCAGCCTTCTTGCCACGTTCTTTATCGTTCTGGGCAGAGGCGCATTTGGCCTTGTCACTGAGGCCGTCGCAAACGGACTTGCCCCTGCAAGCTATTTTGATATGGGTGCCGACGGTATCGCTGCTATCCTGATCACGATTGTCCCGATTTCGCTTGCATCGCTTTGCGAGCAGTGCACGGTACAGCGCATTACTTCTGCAAAGTCCGAGAAGACATCGTTCCGTGCGTTGATCCTCTCTGTCGTTATTATGATCCCTTGCGCGCTGATGCCTGCATTTATCGGCATGTATGGTTATGTGCTCTTTGGCGACACCACGAATAGCGTCTTCTTTAAAGTGGCGCTCGATGTGCTGCCCAGCTTCTTTGCCGCGCTTCTGATTGCGGCTGTTGTTGCGGCGATTATGTCTACGATCGATACGATGTTCGTTGCGTTCTCCACGATTATCATGCACAACATTTATCGTGGGATGATCAATCCCGACGCATCGGAAGGAACGCTGAAGAAGGGCGACTTTGCCTGCCATCTGTTCCTTACGGTTGGGGCTGCCGTTATTGCACTCCAGTTTTCCAGCATTCTTGATCTGCTCGGGGCGATGTATAGATTCTGCGCAGCTTGTTGCTTTGCGCCGTTTATCGGCGGCCTGTTCTGGAAGAAGGGCACGTCCAAGGGCGCGATTGCATCTACGATCGTTGGCTTTATCTATATTGCTCTGAACATGGCTGGCATCGTTCCAAGCACCACGCTGCTGAGCATTTTCTCCTTCCTGCCTGCTGCTGTTGCATATATCATTGTCAGCCTGCTCGACAAGAATGACAAGAAGGGCAATCCGGAGATTGCCTCCGCCTAAACTACTCGGGGATTAGCTGATTGGAACTATGCTTTATCGGTCTCATGTCTTTCGGACATGAGACCGATAAAAGGGAGGAAAAAATGCAGCTTGAAAGCAAAAAAGCGATTGTAACGGGTGGAGCAAGAGGCATCGGAAGAGCAATTGTGGAGGAATTCTGCAAGGAAGGCGCAGAGGTCGTCTTTTGCGATATCAGCAGGGAGGACGGCGACAGGGCTGAGCAGGATCTGCGGCAGCACGGTTATTGCGCTCATTTTGTTTACGCAGACCTTGGCGATTCAGAAGACATTTGCAATATGATCAAGCAGGCAGTATTGATCTGCGGAAGAATTGATATTCTGGTAAATAACGCCGGAGTATTGTGCGAAGATGCGTTGGCTGAGAACATTGACGAGAATGAATGGGAACGCTTGATTCGCATTGACCTGACAGCACCGTTTTTATGCAGTAAATTCGCTTTGCCATATTTGCGTCAAAGCAAGGGGTGCATTGTGAACATTGCCTCTGCAGCGGCACTGACAGCATCTCGCAATGATCCGCCGTATTGCGCGGCGAAACACGGCGTGCTGGGATTGACCAGGTCCATTGCCTATGATTATGCGCCCTACCGTGTTCGCGCAAATGCGATATGCCCCGGAACCTGTGAGACGGAAATGTGGAAGAACTATCTTGCAACGCTTTCGCCTGAAGAAGCATCAAGAAAACAGAATCACTATCTTGAGGTGCAGCCTCTGGGCATGTGTCACCCGGAAGATGTAGCATATGCAGCGGTGTTTCTCGCTTCGGATCGAGCAAGGTTTATTACTGGAATTGCGTTGCCGGTGGATGGAGGCTTTACAGCGATTTAAATGGAAATGAGGTTCTTAGAATGATTCTAACCGGAAGAGAGGCTGCGGCGATGATTGATATCAGCGCTGTGCGGACTCATCACGGATACAGCGACATTGAAGAGGTTGTGGCACTTGCAAAAAAGTACCGGTTTATCAATGTGCATGTACTTCCCTGCTGGGTAAAAGAGACGGCGGAAATGCTCAAGGGCGTAGACGGCGTCTATGTTGGTTCGCCGGTTGGCTTTCCAGCAGGAGCAGCAACCACGCTGACGAAGATTGTGGAAGCAGAGCAGCTGCTTCGCGATGGCGTGGAGGAAATGGACATTGTGATGAACATCGGTAAGTTTAAGTCCGGAGAAAGACAGTATGTACTTAATGAGCTGCGGGAAATCATCGGTATGACAGATAAAAAAGTCAAAACAAAGGTGATTATCGAGACTCGCGCTCTGTCGGACGATGAGGTGTTGCGTGCTTGCGACCTTGTAATGGAAAGCGGAGCCGATTTTGTCAAAACGGGGACAGGGTGGATTCCCGGAACGCTGGATCTTGCGCAGGTACAGCAAATCAAGGAGCACTGCGGTAACGCAATTAAACTCAAGGTTGCCGGCGGTGTTCGGACGCGAGAAGATTTTATTGCGCTTGCTGAGATGGGCGTAGAGCGAGTGGGAATCAACGTCGCTTCTGCAATCGAAATCGTTGATGCACTGAACCGTATGCCATACGAGAGTAAAACTCTGCTTATTTCTTAATTTTATATAAAGGAGATTACCAATGAGAGAAAATGGACCGGTTATTTACCAGAAAATCGATACTCCAAAGGGACGTATTGTCAAGATTCTGCTGAATCGCCCTGATCACGGAAATCGGATCGATGGCGAGATGTGGCACGACTTTATGGAAGCGGTAGACATGGCCTCCGCGGACAGGGAAGCTCGCGTGGTTATTTTCGGCGGCGTGGGTGACGATTTTTGCTGTGGCTTTGATACGGGAGATCCGTCCGTGTCGCTTAACGCAAACGAGGATGGCGTAGTGTCCTTTGCGGACCGCCGCGAAAACACCTGGGAAGAGGTTGACACGTGGCTTAAAATTTACAATATGCGCAAGCCTACGATCTGCATGACGCAAGGAACGGTTCTTGGCGGCGGCTGGCTGATTGCGATGTCCTGTGATTGCATCTGTTCTGCAGACAACGCAGTGTTTGACAACACCGAATATGCCATGAATATGTCCTATACCCTGTATCTGCCCTGGGATGCGTGGAAGCTGCCTATGAATATCGCTAAAGAAAAGGCGTTTACAGGCTATACCATTACCGCACCCGAAGGATATCGCTTCGGCCTCTGCAACCGTTGTGTCCCGGTCGATAAACTGGAGGAGACAACGATGGATTTTGCGGAACGTATGCTCAAGCTTTCGCCCTATACGCTCACGATGCATAAGGAAATGTACAAGATGGCGTATGACATGCGCGGGATCCAGCAGATTATCCCGTTCAGTAAGGAAATCTTCAATGTCTCTATGCAGCTCCCTGGAACGGCGGAGAATGAAGCACTGTGGGAGATTGCAAAGACGCAGGGCGGAGCTGCAATGGATGCAGAATTCACTCGACAGGCGCGTGCGCTTCGAGAGGAAGAGCGAAAGTTCAGAGACCCTTCTGAAATCAATTTCTAATATCTTTCGATTCCTTGCCGAAAGGTGTGCAAAGAGCTGTCAGATGATCCTACTGCCAGCTCTTTGCACATTGCTTGCGGATAAGGACAGAGGAGGTGCGAGGTGAAAAAAGCGACGGTCGGATTTCTGGCGGGTACAGGCTCGGCGGTGATTATGGGGCTGTCGTGGTATGCGACAAAGCGCATCAGTCAAATTAGCGGTGCCTTCATTATCGATGTGCTTGCAACCAGATACTTGATTAGCGGAGGAGTCCTTCTGCTGCTGTGGGTGTTTGGGAAAATCCGATTGCATTTTGAAAAGAAGGACATTGTTCCTCTTTTGGGACTCAGCCTTCTTATGCCTGTGCTCTATAACATTTTGGAGTATACGGCAATAAGCTACATCTCTACTGCGGAAATCGGGATGCTATGCTCGTTATCTACGGTTGTGGCATCTCTTATGGGTTATCTTATCCTGAAAGAGCCGGTCGGAAAGGCAGAAGCGGCGTTTATGGTCCTTGCGGTAAGCGGTGTGATCTTCACAAATGTATTTGATTTTGACGTTCATGATAGCTCTAATATTGGCCGCTTGCTTATGCTCGGTTGTGTTTTGGCGTCCTCGCTGAATAGGATTTTGTCACGGAAGCTTTCCTCCTACAAAACGGTAACAGAGATTACTGCAATCATGATGTGGAGCGCTGCTGTTGCCTTTTCGGGGATTGCCTTTGGACGCCATCTTTTGGAGGGGAGCATGAACGAGTATGTTGATTTTATTCGTGAGCCGCGCGTATATGGATACCTCATCTTTCTTTCAATCGGCTGCTCCTTGCTTGGCTTTTGGTTGAACAATGTTGCAATTGCCAATTTGGCGATGACACAATCATCGGTGCTGATCACAATTTCAACAATTGTTGCAGTTGTCAGTGGGGCGATTCTGTTGCAAGAACCGCTTAAATGGTATGATTATGTAGGCTGTTTTATAATCCTCACAGGTGTGACAGGGTGTAATATTACGAAGTCAGATCCGATTTGTGATTATAGAAGTGCTAAAGGAAAGGAAATGAAATGATTATGGAGAAACGTGTATTATCAAACGGCGTTGAGATTCCGGCAATTGGTCTCGGCGTATATCTGTCTCCTGAGGGTCAGGCTACGGCAGATTCGGTGCGCTGGGCAGTGGAAGCGGGATACCGTCATATTGACGCGGCAGCCGTGTATGGAAATGAGTGCAGTGTGGGTGAAGGCATTAAAACTTGCGGGATCCCCAGAGATCAGCTGTTTCTTACATCTAAGCTGTGGAATGACGATATCCGAAAGGGTAGAGCGCTGGATGCGTTTAAAGAATCGCTTGAACGGCTTGGAACGGACTATCTGGACCTTTACTTGATTCATTGGCCTGCGGATGGCCATGTGAAGGCCTGGCACGTGCTGGAGGAACTGTATCAGACTGGCGCAGTTCGAGCCATCGGCGTTAGTAATTATCATAGCCAGCACATTGCTGAACTGGAGAGCGAAGCAAAGATTATGCCTATGGTCAACCAGTTTGAATGCCACCCGTATTTATCTCAGAAACCGTTGATTGAATTGTGCAAACGATATGGGATGGTATATGAATCGTACAGCCCTCTCGGCGGACAAAATGGCCCGGTGCTGTCGGATCAGAAGATCAATGAAATTGCAGAGAAGCATGGCAAGACGGCTGCACAGATTGTGTTGCGCTGGCACCTGCAGCGAGGCAGCGTTGTTCTACCTAAGTCCAACCACAAAGAGCGCATTGTCTCTAATTTTGAGGTCTTTGACTTCTCTCTGACGGAAGATGAGATGGCGGAAATCGACGAACTGAACCGAGATCTTCGTACAGGCGGGAATCCGGATCATTTTGATTTCTAATAGCTGCGGCACAGAAGGGAAACGCAGGTCGTGACGGGCTCGGAATGAAGGAAAATTATTGCATTCCTGCGAAAACGGCGTGACTTCGGTTGCGCCGTTTCTTCGCATTTTGCCCGGATTCAACTCACAAGGACCCCTTTCGTGATAATTAAAAGTGAGCATCCGGTTTGCACCGAATGCTCACTTTTTTCTGCCGCCTTATGAGCGATTGCGCGATAGTATAAGAAGGGGTTTCTATACTTCAAAAGAGAACGCTACGATTATTGATAGTATTGCGCTACCTCCATTCGACCTGCAAAGGTGCGCGTTCAACTAGGCGACGGAAGTGAACGGCCGGATAGCCTGTGATCATACAGCCACATACTTTTTTGTCAGCAGGAATGTCGATAAGTGATGCAAAACGGTCGCGATAAGCCTCATGGCAGATCAAGAATTCCAACAGGCCGATCCAGCAGGTGCCAAGTCCGAGCGAAGGAGCAAGCAGCGAGATAAATGTCAGAGAGAATTGGGCGTTCTTTGACCCGCGCGAGAAATCCTTGTCACTGACAGCAAGAATAAGATGCTGTGCATTATAAAAAAGAGCATCATGCCCGTAGTGTTCTTGCAGCCACACCGTGTGCTCTACGAAAGGGTAGGCGGGATCGTCTTTCGGCAGTTCGCGGAAAATCTCACAATACAGATCGTTGATCTTCTTCAGCTTGTCACGGCCGCTGACAACAATATAACCGATGCCCTGGGAGTTTTCTCCGGTTTGCGGATAGCGCCCAATGTTAAGAAGCTGAAGAAGGGTGGCTTTGTCCACGGGGCGATCTTCATAGTACCGTACTGAACGTGGCGTCCGGAGAAAGCGCTCAGCGGCCTCCGGCGAGAGAATGGAATCAATCAAATCTTCCTTCGGAGCCAGGGGATTGTCCATACAATCTGTGGGACAAACGGCGGTACAGTGCCCGCAAGAGATGCACAGGCTGAGATCGATTTGCACGCCGGTGGAAGTTGGCTTGATTGCATCGTTTTGCAGAATGCATTCTTTGATGCACAGCCCGCACTGCGGGCAAGTAATATCGCGAAACATAAAAACCTCCCATATGATAAAAAATAGAATTATGTTTTAACACTTGCATATATGCAATTTACTCAATGATTCTTGACAAAAAACGAAATATTCGATATAGTATAAAAAACGAAACATTACTAAATGACAGAAAATAATGATATTATAGGAGGAGCGTAGCATGGGAAGAATTCCTGCCTACCGCACAGTTTATTTTTCTATCAAACGCGCTATCCAAGAAGGAAGTTATAAGCCGGGAGACTTACTGCCTTGCGAAGCGGATCTTGAAAATATGTACGCTGTCAGCCGGACAACGATCCGAAAGGCAATTAGTATTCTGGCGGCGGAGGGATTCCTTGACGTTAAGCAGGGGCGCGGCACGATGGTGCTCGATACCTCGACGACTCAACGGCTTAACAGTATTACCTCAATTACGGAAACGCTGATCAGGCGAGGGTATAAGGTGACAACGGAAGGCACGAGCATTGAGATCGTAGACGCCCGTCCGGCGGTCGCTTCAGCACTGGAGGTGCCGATTGGGACAGAGGTCTATCTTGTTCAGCGTGTACAATATGCGGATGGGGTACCGATCGCTATCATTAAAAACTACCTGAAAACCAATGAATTGCCGGGGCTTCAGGCAAAGGCGGGAAGTCTTGTTGGCTTATACAACATGCTGGAGAAGGATTATAATATCATCTTAACCAACGCCACTGAGCACATTTCGGCAATAAGTGCAGATTTTACGGAATCACAAATTCTGCGTATTCCGCTCAACAGCCCGTTGCTCCTTGTGCGGCGTATATCCTGTACAGAGCAGGGACCGATCGAATATGCGTCAATTAAAATCGTTGCGGATAAGTACGAATATAGTGTATATCTTGAAGGAAGAAAATAAAGGGTATTCGGATTAGAGGAAGCGAGCCGGAAAAGGCTCTCTTCTTTTTTATGTTTGAGCGAGGTAATCACCTAAATCAGAGAGCATATTGCAGATGTATTGGAACTTGGGAAGAAGCTCCGAATAAGCAGTAACATTTTGCGCAATAGGGCGATAGACGTTTTCAATTTTATGTAACGATGGAATGGAGTCATAGCTGCTCCACAGACCACATGCACGCGCGCATATGGCTGCTGCACCGAGAGACGCTGCGTCCTGATCGACGTTGGTTTTGATGATGTTACTGTTGAAGACATCTGCAAACATTTGCATCCAGACTTTGCTTTTGCTGCCGCCGCCGCAGAACAACAGTTCCGGGTCAATTGTGACATGCTCTGATAATGCTTCAAGCGACAGCTTCAGATTCAGAGCGATGCCCTCCAGACCGGAGCGAATTAGATCTGCACGTGTTGTGCCAAGGTGCATTCCGATAAATGCGCCGCGAATGTTTGGGCTTTTATCCTGTCGCGTCCCTCCGGCGAGACTCGGATTAAAGAAGACGCCGTTTGCGCCAACGGGAATGCAATCAGCCATTTGATCCATCGCGGAGTAAGCATCCTTACCAAGCTCGCTGCAAATAGTTTCGCGTATCCAGCGCAAGGAAGAACCGCCGGCAAAAATGGAATAGGCAGAGGTGTACATGTTCTCTTGGATGTGTGCAAAGACATATGGGCGGCGCTTAACATCCAAAACGGGCTGAGTTGAGTTGACAGGAATCCAACTTGAAGATCCGAGGGAAACATACACTTTTCCGGGGACCGTACCGACGGCGCCGAGTGCCATGCATGCGTTGTCGACACCGCCGCAAGCAACGGGGGTGCCTGCCGCCAAACCACATTGCAAAGAAGCCTCCGCTGTTACGCTGCCGATGATCTGATGAGACGGAACGATGTCAGGGAAAATGGAGAGAGGAATCCCGGCGGCATCGAGGAAAGAGGGAATGATCTTGTGCTGGCTCAGGTCATATGCACCAAAACCGGAGGCATATGAGTGGTCGGTGAACACATTGTTGGTCAGCCGGAAGTTGATATAGTCCTTAGAACCGAGAATTTTGCTTATGTGCGAAAAGAGTTCGGGCTGGTTTTCCTTGAGCCACATCAACTTAAAGAGAGAGTAGCAGGAGGGAGGAAAACCATTTCCGGTTCGCATATACCAATCAGCTTCGTTAATTATCTGAAAGAACTTGTCTGCCTGCGAGGACGCTCTGCTGTCAGACCAGATGGGGACTTGATCAAGCAAAACCTGTTTCCCCTCATCAATGGGAACAGTTACAAGACTGTGCCCGGAAAGCGCTACGCAAGCGATTTCTCGGTTATCTACACCGGTTTGTGAGAGCAGCGTATGGGTACTCCGGCAAACGCTGCGCCACCAGTCCTCGGGACGTTGCTCATGCCACCCGTCTGCAGGATAGTAGGTCGGGTACTCGATAAAGCACTTGGCAAGCGATGTAAAGTCACGGTCGTAGAGTGAAGCTTTTACGCCGCCGGTACCGAGGTCGTAAGAGATAAAGTACATTATTATCGCCTCCTAGAATTTCCTTTATTAAGCATATCAAACATTATCATGTTTGTAAAGCAAAATTTGAGAAATAATGAAAGAAGCTGGAAGAATCTTTATAATAATGAGTAAACAAAACGTGTTGACAGAAATACATGATTATGTTATAGTAAAACGCAAGAATGATAATACATTCTAAAAGGCATAAGGAGGATGTTGAAATGCTGAAACAAGAAGAATGGGGATTTACCAACCCTGTAGTATCTGACCTTTATGGCAAGCCGCCTCTGGTTTGGAAGGACATGGATATCCATTTGGTCGTGTATGAAACAGACATTGAGAACATTGAGAAAGTAATTCCTGAGCCGCTTGAAGCCAGAACAAATAAGGTGTTTGTTTGGCAGTCTCATTTTGACTTGGGTACTACGCAGGGCGCGTTCAGTGAAACGGCGATTTATGTTCAGGTGAAATACAAAGACTACGAGGCCGACTATGAACCGTTCCTCTATGTTGATAGCCACCTTCCGCTGACGGCAGGCCGAGAGATTTGGGGTTATCAGAAGAAAATGGCAGAGATTGAGATTGTCCCCGAGATGGAAGCAGTGCGTGCGCAGACGAATCGTCTCGGTCATCAGATCGTAAAGGCACTGGTCGTTCCGCGCTATATTGCTGATATGAATGAGATTCCCTGGAGCCGCGATGGTGTGTTTTCCCTCAAGTACATTCCCAGCGCCGAGGAAAACGGCGAGCCGCTGCGTCAGCTTGTTCTTACCCCCGGAGAGTTTACAGCGCAGGAGGGGAAGTTCTTTGGCGGTCCTGCCTCGGTAACCTTTGAACGCAGCGAGATCGATCCGACTTATTTGCTTGAGCCGAAAAAGATTATTGGCGGCTACTATGGCAAGGGAGACCTGTATCTTCCGTTTGGCAAGATCGTTTGCGACTACAAAGACTGATTTTTGCACGGAGGCAGGTGATTCACCTGCCTCCGAATTTTATTTGAGGAAGGGGTACTCGTTATGAACGTCTACCATAAGGCTGAAAAGCCTACATTTTACTTTATTGGTGTTACGACGGGGCAGTCTTCGATTATGAGAGTGTTTCCCAAATGGGCTGAGTTGCTTGGTCTGGACGCACAGATCAAGGGTATCGATTTTCAGCCGCACTCCCCTGCGGAACAATATAGAGAAGCGGTTGAGTTTCTGAAAAATGATCCTCTGTCGCTTGGTGCACTGGTCACAACACACAAGCTGGATCTTTATCGGGCTTGCAAGGATCAATTTGACGAAATTGATCCCTTCGCAACGATGCTTGGCGAAGTCAGTTCTCTTTCAAAGAAAGATGGAAAGTTTTGCGCTCACGCAAAAGATCCCATCTCCAGTGGCCTTGCGTTGGAGCATTTTGTCCCCCGGAATTACTGGAGCGAGTACGATGGAGATGTGCTGCTCCTCGGCGCCGGCGGAAGCAGCCTGGCTATGACGGTGTATCTCAGCCAGGAAAAATTCGGCGATAATGTACCGAAGCATATCATCATCGCCAATCGTAGCCAGCCTCGTCTGGACTCTGCGCGAGAGGTCTTGAAGAGTATCAATCCGGCAGTAAAACTGGACTTTGTGCTTTCTCCTACTCCTGCGGATAACAATGCACTGCTTTCTACGCTGAAAAAGCACTCTCTCATTGTTAATGCAACGGGCCTTGGCAAGGATGCTCCCGGCAGTCCCTTGACCGATCAGGCTGTTTTTCCCGAGGACTCCCTTGTTTGGGAGATCAATTACAGAGGAGATCTCCTTTTCAAGAAGCAGGCGGACCAACAGGCGGAAAGCAGACACCTGCACGTCGAAGATGGCTGGAACTACTTTATCCACGGGTGGACACAGGTGATTTCCGAGGTGTTCCATATGCCGATTGAGGGCGAACTGCTTCAGCGCCTGAGCGACGCTGCGAAACGTCCGCTGTAATGGAGGAAGATATGACAGATAAGTTTAACTGGGACACGGGGTTTGTCCTTGATTTCGACCTGAAGACAGGATTCTCTGAGAATGCAAAAATCACAAAGCGGCACCTTTCTCAAATGCGAGGTATGTTTCATGATGAGAAAGCGTATCAGGAACGCATTATGCAGGGGGATCCACTGGTCTATGAGTTTTATGAGCTTGGCTGCCCTGAACGAGCCGGCGATATTGCATTTGGTACGACGATTCTTTACCCGGGAACGGTGGGTGATGAGTACTTTATGACCAAGGGCCATTTCCACACGGACTTGATGACAGCCGAAATCTACTATACCTTGAGCGGGACGGGGTATATGATGCTTGAAAACAAGGAAGGCGACTGGCGCGCACTTCCTCTCGCTGCGGGACAAGCTGTTTATGTACCTCGAGGCTACGCACATCGCACGATCAATTCCGGCAATGATCCACTGATTGTTTTTTTTGCGTTTGATGCAGACGCAGGACACGATTATGGCACAATCGAAACGCGTGGCTATCGTCATCTCATTTTGAAAGGGAACGACGGGGAAGATCAGATCGTTCCTAACCCCCGGTGGAACTGACATGCCTGCTGAAAAGGTTACCACTGTACTGGGGGGAATAAGCCCGGAGGCGCTCGGCTTTTGCCAAATGCATGAGCATATCATGCTCCGAAAGGGAGTTCCTGCGTCATTGGATCCTGCTCTGATGGCAGATGATATCGAAAAAAGCACACAGGAGCTCTCGCTGCTCCGCGCTGCGGGCGGCTGCACAGTGGTAGATGCACAGCCGATCGGCTGCGGACGTATGGCGGCAGAGCTTGCCGAGGCTTCTCGCCGTTCCGGTATTACAGTAATTGCCAGCACAGGCTTTCATGTGCGGCGGTTTTATCCTTCTGAACATTGGTTGTTTGATATGACAGAAACCGACTTGGAAAAGCTGTTTTGCCGCGAAATAACAGATGGTATGTATGAGAATTGCGATCTGGTCTTTTCGGGAGAGGCTACAAAGCATCGAGCCGGAATTGTTAAAGCGGCTTTAGAGGAAAGAGGACTTGGTAAGACGGAACGAAAGCTTTTCGCTGCGGCAGCATTTGCCGCTCGCTGCTGCAACGTACCGCTGATGATCCATACAGATCGGGATTCAAATCCTCTGGAACTCATGGATTATCTCCTCTCTTGCGATTTACCACCGGAGCAGATGATCTTCTGCCATCTGGACAGGACAATGCCAAATGGCAATGTTGCAAAAACACTGTGCGCTGAGGGAGCCTATTTGGAATATGACACAATAGGACGTTTCAAATACCACAGTGACAAGGAAGAAATCCGGCGCATCGAAGAGATCCTTGATGCCGGTTGGGTAAAGCGATTGCTGCTTTCTCTCGATACGACAAATCGGAGAATGCTTTCATATGGGGGAGATATTGGCCTGAACTATCTGCTGCAAACATTTCTCCCAGCTATGCATAACAGTGGAATATCAGAAGCGGTGCTTGAACGCATTATGCGCAAAAACCCAAAAGAAGTTTTTGGAAGTTAAAATGAAAAGATGAAATCTTGCGGAGAAAAGCAATGAAAAAATATAAGGTATTAGCAACTCCGAGATCCTTTGCAGCTACGGACCCTGCGCCAGTTCAACTGTTGGAGGAAAATGATTGTGAAGTGATCCGCCTTCCGATCAACGGTCACACATTGGAGGAAGATCTGGCGGTGTTTTTGCCGGAGGCAGACGCGATAATCGCAGGACTTGAGACTTATGATAAAGAGACCCTGTTAAAAGGGAAAAAACTGAAGCTGATCTCAAGATACGGGGTTGGATATGATAAGGTTGATTTGCCTGCGGCGAGACAACTCGGAATTCTCGTATCCAATACGCCGGGGGCGAACAGTGATTCTGTTGCGGACTTTACCTTTGCTTTAATGCTGAATATGGCACGAAACATTTGCCACATGGATACAGCGGTGCGCGCCGGAAAGCAGGAGAAACCTGTTTCCGGGCTTGAGGTATGGGGGAAAACAATCGGCGTGATTGGGACTGGCCGCATTGGAAAAGGGGTCGTTCAACGCGCAGCCGGGTTCAATATGAACATTCTTGCAAACGATGCTTATCCGGATCATGCATTTCTGGAACGATTCGGCGGTCAGTACGTTGATCTTGACAGAATTTACCGTGAAGCGGATTTTATCACCATTCATGCTCCTTTGACCGACACGACAAATAACATGATCAATGAGAGAGTGCTTTCTATGATGAAGCCAACAGCGGTTTTAATCAATGCTGCTCGCGGCGGTATTGTAGATGAAGCGGCTCTCTACATGGCATTGAAGGAACATCGGATTTATGGCGCGGCCCTGGATGCGACGGAAATCGAGCCTGCCTGCGGCAGCCCGCTTGCGCTACTTGATAATTGCATTCTCACTCCTCATGCGGGTGCGGCGACTAGAGAGGCAAGCCTTAAAATGGGATTGCTCGCTGCGCAGAATGTGATTGACGTACTTCGGGGGAAGGAATGCCGATATATTGTGAATGAGTAGAAGGAGTTACTATGAGTAAAGTAATGGACATCCTTGAACAGGTTGGTGTGATACCTGTTGTTGTAATCGAAAATGAAAACGATGCCACTCCGCTTATCAAAGCGATGAAGGATGGGGGAATTCCTGTTGCAGAGGTTACCCTACGTACCCCTGTGGCTCTTGGAGCAATTCGGCAGATTGCGGCGCTTGCAGATCCTGATATTGTTGTCGGTGCAGGTTCTGTAACGACCATCGAGCAATGTCGGGAAGCTGTTCGTGCTGGCGCGCAGTTTATCGTTTCTCCGGGATTCTGTGAGGAAGTGGTCAAGTTCTGCGTAGAGCATGGAGTTGATGTTATTCCGGGCTGTGTTACGCCTACAGAGATTATTAAGGCTGTGGCCTGCGGAATCAATACAGTCAAGTTCTTTCCTGCTAATATCTATGGCGGCCTTTCCGCAATGAAGGCGCTGAACGGCCCGTTTCCCAGAGTTTCCTTTGTGCCGACCGGCGGGGTCAATGGGGACAATCTCAAGGAATACCTGAAAGCCCCATATATTCGCGCAGTGGGTGGAAGTTGGATTTGCAGCAAGAAGGATATCGCAAATGGCGACTTCGATCATATTACCGCTCTTTGCCGAGCGGCGCGTGAGTCTGTTGATGCGGTAAGAAATGTATAGGCGTGATACAACATATTTTCCTGCTGACGAGGAAAGAAGGATAAAGCTGATTATCTTCGATATGGACGGTGTTCTTTTTGACAGTGAACCGTACCATGCTCGCGCAGAGAAAATGATGCTTAGCCGCTGCGGAATTCACGAGGAACTCGGAGAGCAGGCAGGCAAATCGCATGCGGATATTTGGACACCTCTGATTGAGCGCTACCAATTGAAGATATCCCAACCAGAGCTTGAGCGCCAACAGAATGCGCTGACCATGCAATTGATGCGGGCAGATGCTGTGCCGTTGCACGAAGGATTGAAAGAAGTGTTGAGCTTATTGCAGGCCAACGGAATACAAGCGGCGGTTGCCTCGTCTACCTCAAGCGATATGGTGGAAGAAATGCTCTCGTATTATAGGATACGGCAGATGTTCTGCTGCGTGAAGACAGGGAGTAACGTGAAGCGCAGGAAACCATATCCGGACATTTATCAGGCGGTATTGCGAGAGTGTGGAGTTGAAGGGCGGAACGCGCTTGCGGTAGAAGATACCGATACGGGAATGAGAGCTGCAGTCAGTGCCGGAATCCCGTGCTTGGGCTATCGCAATCCAACATCCGGAAACCAGAAACTGGACATGGGGTGCACAGTTATTGAGAAAATGATGGAAATTCCTGCGTTCTTGCAGGAGATATAGTTCAAAAAGAGCGTGGCATACTCCTCTGAGGGGTATGCCACGCTCACGCTTAAAGAACTAATGCGAGAGTTCACTTCTTCTGAGGGAAGCATTCTGGAAATTGCTGCATTATGGCGGCGCCGTCATCTGCTTGCGAAAATATAGCAGTTTGTATTCTGTGATTCCTGCGTTCTAATACACTCTTGAGTGCGCTTCAACTAAATTAGAACTGCTGTGTTATCATCTCTTTCATCTTTCCATTCAGTCGTGGGCTGACAACTGCCCAACCTAACTATCGTTCCTTTCCGTTAATTATACGGAGAACTTCAGCAAATCGCTCCAGCGCTCCGATCTTTTGTGTCGAATACGGTGTTTATAAAGGTTATCCACACCCTTCTGCTTTTGTGCCTAGGTAATCGGGGCCATTTCAAAACCAGCGGCCGCACCCATCTCAATATAACGATCACGCGCTTTCCGAACTTCCTCTTTTGACCTGATAATTCGAATCAACCATGACGTTGATCCTCTTCACGCTTATGGAGTTTAGTTCCTCAAGGGTACGTTCGTACTGAGAATAACGTCGAATGGGCAGTAATAGTAAGCCCCGTGTTGTGCTTCAGTTCAATGAAATGGACTTTCGGCACCGGCGCGCACTCGATATTTTACGGAAACGACCACGCAGCATGTCCGAATTGGTCGTCAATGCGATCCTGTACTACACAAGTTGCCCGGTCGCGGCCAACGAGTTTGGCCGCGACTGGGTGGTGAGCATCGTTCATGAAAAGACACACCGACCTACAGGAATGATCTATCCCATAGATTGGTGTGTCTTTAGCTTCGACTATAATACTGAAGGCAGTGGGGGTGTCCGTTCTTTCGGACACCTCTTTTTGTATGCTTGCAGTAGAATTTGAAGAAAGAATTACCGGAGGTGTCGAAGATGTATGTGCTCGTTGATACCTGAAGATTGCTATCTCCCAGCATTCCTCACATTCAAGCTTCCGATTCGCCGCAAGTACAAGCCTTGTAGCTGCTGTAGGGATGAATTCTTAGATGCGCTGTGGGATCGCAATCAAGACTCTATCGCTCGCTCTGAATATAACTATGTCTACTCCAAGCAGTCCAAAATCTTTCACACCAGAAAATGCAGTCATGTACTGCTGGCCTATGATATTCAGGGAACCGTTTCCTACGACACCTGCCTTAAAAGCGGGCGACGGCCTTGTAAGCACTGCAATCCGGAGCCGATTGAGCACAAAACGATTGCTTTTCCGGTTCTTCCAAAGAAGCCGCAAGCCCCTCGGAGCGTTCTTTGAGTAAGGACGAGCAAAGTGCCATCGGACGCTTTAATCGTGCTAAACAGGAGCGTGAAGCCGCATTCAAGAGAGGTTCTCTTTCCGATGCCGAGAAAAGCAACATTATGGCACTCTCGCAGCCAGGGCTGGCATTCTGGGCAAGTAAGGGGTATCGGACATTCCACCGCAGAAACTGCCTGCAAATCACAGGGCTCAACCAGTTGGTCGGCTTCCCTCGTTATCAGGACGCTGTCCGTGCTGGGTACTGCCCATGCCGGCATTGTAAGCCAAGTCCGAAGCAAGATGTCGTCTATTCGATCCCTATCACCAATAAAAAGCGTGCGGGAGAAAGTGCCGAAACCTTGGTGCAACTCTGTACGGAACATTGCCTGCCGTTTCACTACGACAATCGATACTTCGAGATGCAGACGATGGTGGGCAAGTGGAAAATTGATATGGACATGCGGCCAGTCCGATTGGAACACATAAACCTCGTCTCTCAGCCGGAGAACACAAGGAAATATCATGTACAGCCCCGCCTGTTCCTCTCCCTGAAAGATACATTCGATTACATTATGCGACATGATAATGCCCTCATGAAGCGGATTGAAGGGACAAGCCAGGAAGTACAATTTCAAATGGGATAATTGTTGTTTTCCACTCCTTCTATCCGTAAATACCGTTGGGGAGTGTATCCCCGGAAGCTTGTAAGGGAGTGAAAAATGATGACGCGAGAAGAAGCGGAGAAAGAGCTGATTGCTATGCTGCAAGAGGCGGAAGGTGGGCATTCTTACTCCATGGAAGAAGTAGACGCTTATATGCGTGAGCTGCTGCATCCGAAAAACCAGATCTATCTGACAGGTGATACGCACGGTCAGTTTGAGCGGATCATCTCTTCCTGTGAGAGGCAGCAGGTCCAGCCCGAAAGTACTTTCATTATCTTGGGTGATGTCGGACTGAACTACTATGGGGATCGGAGAGACAACCGAGGTAAAGATGAGCTGGCGAAGATCCCAATCACGTTCTTCTGCATTCACGGCAACCATGAAATGCGCCCATCTGAAGAGTTGGGCTATCAGGTGAAAGAGTACCACGGTGGGAAGGTATGGGTTCAGTCTGAGTATCCAAACCTCGTATTTGCCATTGACGGAGAAATTTATGATTTCTTTGGCCATTCCTGTATTGTTATTGGAGGCGCGTACAGCGTCGACAAATACTACCGATTGGCAAGAGGCTATAACTGGTTTGAAGACGAGCAGCCGTCTGATGAAATCAAGGAGAAAGTTGAGCGTGTGCTATCTGCGCGTGATTGGAAGATCGATGTTGTGCTGTCGCACACCTGCCCGCTCAGGTACGAGCCGACTGAAGTGTTTCTATCCATGGTCGACCAGTCGAGTGTGGATAAGAGCACTGAGCAATGGCTTGATACGATCGAGTCAAGGCTGCACTACGAGCGCTGGTACTGCGGCCACTATCATACGGACAAGGAGATCGACAAGATCCGCTTCATGTTTCAGGACCATGCGCTGCTGCCGCATCAGATTTCCCTTTCTGCGGAGAAGGAAATGATTCGCCGGATGCAGCGACAGGCCGAGATTGTCGAGGCGCTGGGCCTGATGGATGAGACTCCAAAGCAATAAGAGGATTTATGATACCTTCGTCCGGTTTGACCAGTACGCAGACGGAGATCCCTATTCCGATCCCAATTATGTTCATTGTTTTCGCATGGTATTGCGGGCGATTCACGAGAATCGGAAGATGCGGATCCGGTTCCACGGACACACCGGAGCCCGGCATTCCGTTGTCTGTAATCCGCACCGCTTGGAGTATTCCGAGAAGGACGATAAATTCCGAATCTTAGTGACGGGGATGCGGCGGATGAATACAGTCAACATGGCCCGTATCCGATCCTGCGAACTGCTGGAAGAATATGATCCTGCATCTGTGAACGTTCCGAAAGGACATCTGAAAGAACTCACCTTACTCCTCCATGACGAGCGCAATGGTTTGGAGCGCGTCCTGTTGCACTTCTCTCATTTTGAAAAGGAAACGCAGAAGCTGGACGAGCGGCTATATCGAATCACACTCCAATATGACCAGAATGATGAAACGGAGTTGCTGATCCGCGTACTGTCCTTTGGGCCCGTCCTTGAGGTCGTGGCTCCTGGTATGTTTCGGCAGCTCATGCAAAATCGAATTCAGAAGCAAATCTCAAACACGATCTGACCAAGAGAAAAAATGCTAGAACTGCTCGATATTGTCATCTTGAAAACTGATGATCCCAAAACCGGGATCAAAGCCGGAACTGAAGGTACCATCGTAGATATTCTGGGTAAAGGCAAAGCATTTACCGTTGAATTCTTTGATGAAGATGGAAATACAATAGAGGCATCACTTTGTACGGAGTATACTCCAGAGCAATTACAAAAGGTCGAAACAACCCTGACCCTAACATAGAAGATTTAATCTGTGTGAGAAGCAATCAATGGTGTATTAGAACGCAGAATTCCATAAAAGCTATATACAGGACTGGACAGACGCATTTTGACCTGCTATAATAATGCGTTGTATCCGGGTATAGCGAAGTTGGTATCGCGCCTGGTTTGGGTGAATACGCCCAGCCGGATAAAATAACTTAATAACCGGGTGTAGCGCAGTTGGTAGCGCGCCTGCTTTGGGAGTGCCGTGGCGGTATCCGGGACAGGGCAGGGCGAAACGCCGCAAAGCCTTGTGACACCTGCATTTGCGGGATTTCCACCGATTGCCGAAAGCGGCATAAAAGCGACTTTGACCACATAAATGACCACAGACAGGAAAATCTTTATTTTTACCGCTCGCCATGGTATCATGGCAGAAAAATGAATATCCGGGTGTAGCTCAACTGGTAGGGCGCGACATTTGGGATGTCGAGGTTGGGTGTTCAAGTCACCTCACTCGGACCAAAATCCCTCTGAAATCGTTGATTTCAGAGGGATTTTCTTATTCTTTGTCTATTGCGGCGCAGGGGGTGAGCCTGTCATTCTCAATATATTTTTCGTCAAGTTTAGACTCGTTGTTGTAATTTTTGCCGTATTGTACTATAATAAATGCGGTAATATTGGGGAAGGAGCATGGTATGAAAGAAAACAAATACCTAAAATGGTTGCTGATTATTCAATCTTTTTTACCTCTCTTTTTCCTTATACTATTAGATGTTTTTGCTTGAACAATTTTAAACTGGTTTCTCAGTTTTTTATAAGGCTATTTCAAAAAGATTTTGGAGTTATCTTAATAGCTTTAAACCACCCCGATTTGTTTTCGGTAGACATCCAGCGCGATTAGGCAATCTTCCTTCACTGGGGACGAGAGAGTCCACATTCTTCTCTCTTATACTTCAACAGCACTTCCGCCATGGTGGGCAGCAGGATGATTTTGCGGATGGAGTTCTTCGTCTTGAGCACGCAGTATAGCAAATCATATTAGGAGGGATATATCATCTATGGGCCCAGGAAAAGCGTTCGAATTATTTGTTAAGCGTATCCTTATTCATATTGGATTTTCCGAAGTAGTATCTGATGGTTTGTATATCTATGATGGGGCTCCCGGTCAAATGATTCAGGGACTGGGTGAGGCCCATAATGCAGATGTATTACTGGAGCCACCAGTCCAAACTCCCTTCTATTCAAAGACAAGACTTCTTATTGAGTGCAAAGATTATAGGAAAAAGATTAGCCTTAATGTAGTGAGGAGCGCTCTCGGTTTGCGAGAAGATATCAACAATTTCAATATTGTCGATATGGCCGAATTGGCAACTCGCCGCCGCCAAAGTCGTCGAGCAAATCCACCGGTTTTTGATAGATATTCCTACCAAGTCGCAATTGCGGCATTAACCGGATTTACGACGCAAGCGCAAGAGTTTGCTGCTACATATCGAATTCCCCTGATTGAATTCAACAAGCTTCCGTTTTGGAGCGCTTTTTGTCAGGCAATCGGATATGATAATTTTAATTCCAGAAGAGTTAATTTTTATATGATTGATACTGAAAATCAGTTACTTGAATTAGCAGATAGAATCGGTCAGCGTATGGCGGTGGCAATTACAAATTCTGGGCAAATGCTATTTTTGTACCATGTAACAGATGGACGCATCAATTTTAACGAATACTATTCGTTACATTGGGTGGATCCCAAAAAACCTTGGATTTTAAGGTCTGGCCGCGAAGAATATCTATTTCAGTTACCAGAAAGTATACTAAAAGTATGGTTAAATAAATCGACAGATGAGCTTGAAATGAAACGCGAGGCTATTAACTGTAAAGCCAATTTGCTTTCCAACATGGTAGTTTATTATACCGAGCATGGTCAACCAGTAATTAAGATGATATCTATTGATCGTTTCCAGTTGGAAGACGCGATCAAACATCTAAGGTAAGAGCTCAGATCTTATATCGAATTATCCCCGACATAGGTACCAATGAATTGACACCCATGTCGGGGATAAGTTTACTTTCCAACCCGTTTGCCCTTCTCCTCCAGCGGGCTTCCATCGCCTTCGCCCAAATCCTTCAGCCGCTGCGCCTCCGCAATTTCCGCTTTCATCTCCACGATCAGCACTTTCAGCTTCTCCTCGCACTCCTCGCGGGTGTGGGCGTAGACATTGCGGGCGTGCTTTTTGCCGTCGGGCCATTTGGGAGAATAGCGTCCTTCAAAGAGGTGGTCGTTGATCTCACTGACGCAGCCGGTGCCGGATCTGCGCTTGCGGCCCACATAGGGCTTGAAGTCGGTCATTCTCGGCTTTTCCGCCTGGGCCGGGGCAGTTTCCCACCCCGGCTCTGAAGCGTCCTCCTGTGGTGCTACTTTGCCGATGCCACGGTCGATGTTGGCGGCGGCCGTGAGCCGCATGTCATCGGTAATGTGGGTGTAGATGTCCAGCGTGGTGACCGCCGACACATGGCCCAGCATAGCGGAGAGCGTTTTCACATCCATGCCGTTCTCCAACGCCAGCGTGGCGAAGGTGTGGCGCAGGTCATGGAATCTCACATGCTTGCATCCTGCGTGCTCCAGAATGAGCTGCAGTCTGCGCCGCACCACGCCGGGCGTAATGGGGCAGTCCTCCTTCACCGGGGACGGGAACATCCAGCGAGAGTCTACCGTCTTTTTGTACTCCCGCAGCACCTCCACCACAGCAGGCGGCAGGACGATCTTGCGGACAGAGTTCTTTGTTTTTGGCGTGCTGATTTGAAGTTGGCCCCGCACATCGTAGACCTGCTTGTTCACATTCAGCACACCGGTTTTGAAGTTCAGGTCGTCCCATTGCAGCGCCATCAGCTCACCCCGGCGCAGGCCGGTGGCCAAGTCCAGAAGAAAAACTTCGTAATATCCCTCAAACTTCGCTTGAATGAGGAATCGCTGCAACTCTTCTCGTGTCAGCACCTGCATCTCCCGCGCCTTCTTGGGCGGCAGCTTGCAGCCGATGGCCGGGTTCATACGGATCAGCCCATCCTGCACCGCTTTCTCCAGCGCGGAGCGACAGGTGGCGTGACACATGCGCACCATTCGGTCGGACAGCCCTTCGCCGTACTTGTCGGTGAAGCGCTTCCGGCCGCTTTTCTTGAGCCGCCCATAGAACTGCTGCAGGTCATTCTGCGTCAGCTTATTCAGCGGGATGTCACCGATTTCCGGGATGATGTGCAGACGGATGCGGCTCTCGTAAGTCTCCTGCGTGGTGGGACGGATCTTCGGCTTGGAATGATTCTCGTACCAATATGTTAGCCAGTCCCCGAAGGCCATCTCGGGCCGCACCTTCTCCGGTTTCAGTCCGCCGCACTCCGCCTTGAGCTTCTGGAGCTTCTCGACGCACTCCTTCTTGGTTTTGGCGAGAACATTTTTCGTTTTGGGGTAGCCGTTATCGTCATAGCCGATGACGATGCGCCCCTCCCACCGACCGTCCTTGCGCTGTCTTACGGTTCCGTCTCCGGCTTTTCGTTTTCTTGCCACGGTTTCAACTCCTTTCCGAAGATGTCCTCCATGAAGCCGCCCACGATGCCGCAGGCTGTCTTCTGCATATCCGATGTGACGTGGGTATAGGTGTCCAGCGTGAAGGAGGCGTTGGTGTGTCCCAGAATGCCGGACAGCGTTTTGGCGTCCACACCGCTGGTGAGGGCGTGGGTGGCGAAGGTGTGACGCAGATCGTGGAAGCGAATGCTGGGCAGCCCTGCCCGCTGGAGGAGCGTTTTCATGTGGCGATAGGCTGCATTGGGATCGACGGGATCTTCCGGCTTCACCGGATCAGGGAATATCCATTGGCTGATGGCATCCGCCTTGCGCCGCCGCAGGATTTCAGTCACGCTGTGCGGCAGGATGATGGTGCGCATGCCCTGATTGGTCTTCGTCTCGCCGACGGTGTACTCGCCCTTCCTCTGGCTGTGGAGGGTGCGGCACACCTTCAGCGTCCCGGCATCCCCATCGAAGTCACTCCATTGCAGACCGCAGATTTCACCGCGGCGCAGGCCGGTCATCAGTTCCGTTTGGAAGAAGTCACGCCACACCTCATCCTGCTCCCCCACCGCAAGGAAGGCATCCAACTCCGCACGGGTGAGGATGCGTTTAGGCTTGTAGTTAGGATTGGGCACCGTTGTCCCCTCGGTGGGGTTGCGGGGAATGACGTGAGCCTGTACCGCGTCCTTCAGCGCGGCGTGGAGCATGGAGTGGATGTGGCGGACCATGGAGTCGGAGAGCTGGTGGCCCAGCTCGGGGTGCTCATGAACGCGCCCGTCCATTTTCAAACGGCGGTACATCCGCTGAACATCCTGCTGGGAGATGAGGGAGATCTGCTTGTCGCCCAACTGCGGCTTGATATAGTATTCGATGTAGCGGCGGTAGCCCTCGAGCGTACCGGGCCGCACCGTCCCCGCCTTGTACTCTGTGAGCCAGCGGTCCAGCCACTCCCCCAGGGTCATGCGGCTGTCCTCGGTCAGTTCCACATCCTGATAGCGTTCGATATTCTGATGGAGCTTTTCCGTCAGTTCTTTTTGTGTATGAGCATAGGCATGCTGGAAGATGGGCGTACCGTTTTTCTTGTGGCCCACCACGATACGGCCCTCCCAGCGGCCATCCTCCCGCTTGCGCACCATGCCGTCACCGGCCGGTCTTCGTTTCGCCATTTAGTCCTCCTGTTCCGCCGGATGGCAGATGTGTTCTTCTTCCTCCTGCTCGAAGGAGTAGAGTCCATCTGCCTCCAGCTCTTTCGCCATGCCCCACGCCAGCTTGAAGCCCGCCGCGAAGCTCATCAACGTGTACTCCGTCAGCAGTGCATTCTGTGCGTCCAGCAGACGGAGCAGTTTCTTCCGTCCCGCGGCGTCCATGTCCCGCCGCAGTTCCACTTGAGCGTATTCGACCTGCTTGTCCAATTCTGGATGCGACTGACGGTCAAAGCACTTTTGCAGGGCTTTTATGTAGTCGTACATTGCGGCACCTCCTTTTTGGTAACCACAACACATACCACAACTCCGCGCGCAAAGCTACTGTTTTCCAAAATGTTTCTTTGACTATTGCGGCGCAAAAAATACGTTTCCAAACCTGTTCACATGTGCATCTGCATCGAGTAGCCTTTTTTGTGGCGAGGAGTGTACTGCGCTCATCCGCCAGCAGCTCCACACCGGGACGGGTGGCGACGTAGCGGGTGCGCTGGGCCAGCTTCGCGGCGTTCTGTC